>VFQS010001866.1_pt1 | contig 18247 bp, 19 predicted proteins | sample 3512361 | NCBI WGS metagenome assembly VFQS01 (sample SAMN10412375, study PRJNA504923) | tailings metagenome | isolation source: Relicate 1 Philex TSF3 active mining | place: Philippines
CGTTGGTGGTATGCTGGATTTGTCATTATTGCCGCGAATGCTGGTGGAGCATGGACACCCATTGGAGATGTTACCACAACAATGTTATGGATCGCAGGGAAAGTTTCAACAGGTAAACTGATGACATTTCTATTAATTCCTTCATTAATTTCTATACTAATTCCTTTGTTTTTAGCCAAGTTTTTGAAAGCGTTTCAAGGGTCACTTGTAAAATCAGAAAGCCAGTTAAAATTAAAAAAGAATAGTGTTTTTATGTTGATTTTTGGAATCATTGCGATTGTTTTTGTTCCGGTTTTTAAAACAATTACGCATCTACCACCTTATGTAGGCATGATGTTTTCTTTGTCTATTTACGCCATTGTTTCTGAAGTTATGAGTAAACGGATGATTAAGTTAACTTACGGAAAGCAAACGGAGGAAATTGTACATCACAGTCCTACTTTGAGAGCGATTTCTAAAATTGAGATGACCTCTGTGTTGTTCTTTTTAGGAATTTTGATGACAGTTGCCTCTATGGAAACATTAGGGGTTATTCATTCAATAGGTCAATCCGTGGGGAATTATTTACCAGAATGGCTTTTTGTCTATTTAATTGGTGTTTTTTCTGCTATTGTGGATAATGTACCCTTAGTTGCAGCAAGTATGGGAATGTTTTCTAATCAAATTGATGCCTCAGTTTGGCATCTAATAGCATATAGTGCTGGTACCGGTGGTAGTTTATTAATTATAGGTTCAGCTGCAGGAGTTGTTGTTATGGGGCTAGAACAAATTTCCTTTGCTTGGTATCTAAAACGTATTGCACCATTGGCTTTTATAGGATTTACGATTGGTTTTATTTCATTAGTACTTTTCTTATAATAAATAAAACTTAAAATGAAAAAAGAAGATTGTCAATTTATATTTCATACGATTGTAATCTTGCTCGTTTGGGCAGTAATTGGTTATGTCGTTTTAGATCTGATTAATTAATAAATTATTATCTTGTCTGTTCTAAGGGATACTTACTTTTATGAAAAAGTACAATAAATATTTAATTATTCTTATCAGTTATTTTAATGTAGCCATGAATTACGGGCAGCAAAAATTAACGCATAAGCAATTTATTTATTTAGCTGCTTTTTTAGTAGGTGCATCGGTTGGATTTGCCTCAATTGTGTTGAAACAATTACTTCATTCCATTTTCGACTTTATTTCAGAAAATACGTTCTTTAACTCTTCTCTATTTTATGGAACACTACCTGTTATTGGAATTTTAGCAACGGTAATTTTAACTTCTTATTTATTTCGAAATAAAAAATTAATCAAAGGATTATCAGGTTTATTATATCTTGTACATAAACGTTCGGGTTTAGTGCCTCGTATTCATATGTATTCTCAAATATTAACGAGTTCATTAACGGTTGGTTTTGGCGGTTCAGCAGGGGTAGAGGCTCCAATCGTAGTTACGGGTGCAGCTTTTGGTTCTAACTTTGCAAGGAGATATAAATTATCAAAAAAAGAACGTGTTTTATTATTAGCGGCAGGTGTAGCCGCTGGTATTGGAAGTGCTTTCAATGCTCCTATTGCGGGAGTTTTATTTACGTTAGAAGTATTAACATTAGATGTAACTGTTTCTGCTTTTATTCCCTTAATTATTGCTGCAGCATCTGGTGCATTGATTTCTAAAATTTTTCTTTCTGAAAAAGTTATTTTGGCTTTCTATCATCAGAAACCTTTCGATTATTCTAATACCTTTTTTTATTTATTATTAGCTACGTTTACCGGTTTATTTTCGGTTTATCATAATCGTGTTTTTCACAAAACAGAATATTTAATCAGTAATTGGCAACTTTCTAAGTTTAAAAAAGCAATTTTAGGAGGTTTAGCATTGTCTTTTATCATTTTATTTTTTCCTTCGCTTTTTGGAGAGGGATATGCAGCCATACGTTGGATTTCATCTGGGAATGAATATAAATTATTGAATAATAGTTTTATCGGCAGTTATTTCCATACGGATTGGTTTATCGTTTTGTTTACACTTTTTATTTTGTTTTTAAAACCGGTAGCTACTGCGATTACTTTAGGAAGTGGAGGTAATGGAGGGAATTTTGCCCCGTCTTTATTTGTGGGTGGATTTCTAGGGTTTCTAGTAGCTCGAATGCTAAATTTATTGTTCGGACTGGATTTACCCGAAAGTAATTTTGTTTTGGTTGGGATGGCTGGTATTTTAAGTGGACTTTATCACGCTCCATTGACAGCCATATTTTTAATTGCTGAAATTACGGGAGGGTACGGGCTGATATTACCCTTGATGTTAGTTTCATCTCTGAGTTTTGGTATTTCAAAGTATTTCGAACCATATTCATTGGATACGAAAATCTTTGCAAAATTAGGAGAAATAATAAGTTCTAATAAAGATGAACAGGTATTATCTGGGATACATATTTCAGAAATTTTAGACAAAAACTTTCATGTTCTGTATGAAAATCTAACATTGAAGCAAGTAATAGCCATTCTAAAAAGTTCCAAATATTCCATCTTTCCAGTCAACGATCTGCAGGGAAATTTTGTTGGTGTGGTAACTATTGATTCTATGAAAGAAGTCCTTTTTGAAAATCAATTATATGATACCTTATTAGTCTCTCAGTTTTTGTTAAAGCCTGAGCAAATTATTGATAATGAGATTTCCATAGAACAGGTGTTGGCCTTTATGGATAAATATGATTATTGGTTTGCTCCCGTTGTTATTGACTCTGAATTTAAAGGGTTTGTGTATAAAAATGATATTTTAACGAATTATCGTTATCGTTTAGTGAACGATATTATTGAATAGTAATTTCTCAAGAACAATTTAAGGTGACTAATTTATTGATTTATAATTGTTTTAGATGTTTCGAAATGTTAAATGAGATACAAACATTTAACTATTAATAAAACTAAGTGAGGAAGTTGTTTAAAAACTATTTACATTTCTATTTTTGACAAAAATTTATAAATGAATATTCCAATAATCAAAGAATGGGTTTTAAAAAGATCTAAGTATTTTAAAAATAAATATTTAGTTACTTTTTTAGTGTTCTTTTTTTATGGGATGTTTTTGGATGACAATGATATCTTTGATATAATTAAAGATCAAATTACATTGAGTAAATTGAATGAAGAAAAGGAAATAATTGATAAAAAGTTGAATAAAACGAAGTTAATTTTGAAAAGACTACGTTACAATTCAGAGCTTGAAAAATATGCACGTGAGAATAAATTATTCAAGCGAGAAAACGAAGATATTTTTATAATTACATATAAATAATTAATTAATCATTAACTCGATAGGGGTCGCATAAGTGGAGATTCCCTTTTTGATTAAAAAAGTACGAGTCATTTAAATTTTCGATAATTATTCCAGGAAAGTAATAGATAGCAATTTGAATAAAATTGTATTTATATTTAGCCATGCGCATCGCTCCTTCTTGACAAAGTCCAACACCGTGACCATATCCTCTCCCTCTTATTAATACTTCATTTCCATCAAGGTAATTTGTAAAAAAAGTTGATTTTAGTTTAAACTGCTGTCGAATGTCTCTCAACGGAATTCCAAGTATTGGGTGGTGGTAAAATGCCATTCGTTCATCTTGTTTAAATGTGTAGAGTAGAGGGCCATACACACTATCATTTATCGGATAGTTATATTTTTTTACAAGAAATTCACCCCATTCTAATTTTGGTATTCTTTTTTCCCAAGTGGCTTGTTTTGTGTAAATACAAAATGTGTCTTTGAAAGTATTTAAATAGGATATACTATTATTCCAAACATAGTCTGGTTCGCTCGTTTGTCCGCCACAGTTTGCATGAAAATAAGCATCAACTAATTGACCTTGTGCATCTTTCATTACAATTCCATCTGTTTCAAACACTGCATTTTCTATCGTTTTAGTGAAACGAAGCATAGAGTGATATGCTTGACAATGAACGCGATCACATAAATCAAACCCCTCTTTGTTGTGTTTTGATTTGTACTTAAGTGCATAAGTACGGCTCATTAGGGCTTGAACTTTATAATATTCTATGTCTTTACCTCCACCACCTTCTGATTCAACAACCCCAGAGAGATAATTATTCATATCAACTATATTAACAATTGTTAATCCTTTTTCTCCACAGGTAACTTCAAAATCGTTTTTGTATTTTCTTTCTTTAATTTTAGGATTTGTAGGTGTTAGTGTTATTGATGAGTTTGCTTGAGTTTCTATAATATTAATTTTATTAAATTTTCCCTGAGATATTACTCCAATAAAAAGCTCAATTTTTTTATCAGAGGTTTGAATTAAATCAACAAATTCATTTTGTAGAATTGCTCCATAATCAATAGAATCTCCAAAAATTGAATAGCTAAAGCCGTTATTTGAAAAAGTTATGCGTTTGATATCATGATCTCTGTATACACCAATACGAATTTGTTGGGAAAAAATAATATTTCCTAAAAGACAAAAAAGTAAGGACCAAAACAATTGTTTCACTTTGTAAAAGTACAAATTACAAAATTATTTTAATGGCAAATGACTGTTGCAACTTTCTCACTTGCGCTTCCATTTCCAAGTATATTGATAAGGTTATCATATTCTTTCAATTGAAAATCACGTTTGTGACCACCTTTGAGTAGTGAATTCAGTTCTTCTCTAATTAATGAAGGATTACAATCATGTTGAATCAATTCGCGAACTACTTCTTTATCAAATATGAGATTTACTAGAGAAATGAATTTGATTTTTATTAATCTTTTTGCAATGGCATAAGATATCGGAGAAGCTATGTAACAAACTACTTGTGGAACTTTGAATAAAGCCGTTTCTAAAGTTGCTGTTCCGGAGGTAACTAATGCTGCCTCTGCATTTTCTAATATTTCATAGGTTTGATCAAATAAAATAGTTACATCCCGATTTTCGATAAACGGTTTGTAGAAGTCTAAATCTAGAGAAGGTGCTCCCGCGATGATAAATTGATAATCATCTAAATTTTTAGTTGAATCTAGCATAACAGGGAGTTTAGTACTTACTTCCTGCCTTCTACTTCCGGGTAAAATGGCGATAATTGGTTTGTCTGACAAATGGTTTTTAAACTTAAAATTTAGTTCTTTATTTTGTTCTTCTTTAAAGTTATTAATTGCATCAATCAGAGGGTTCCCTACATATACAACAGGGTAATTATATTTCTTAAAAAATGCTGTTTCAAAAGGAAAAATAGTAAAGAGGGTATCAACATATTTAATGATTTTGTAAACACGCTTTTCTTTCCAGGCCCATACTTTTGGAGAGATATAGTAATATACTTTGATGTTCTGTGATTTTGCCCACTTTGCAATGCGTAAATTAAACCCGGGATAATCGATTAAAACGATTGCATCAGGTTTAAAATCAATAATATGTTTTTTACAAAGCTTAAAATTTTTGAAAATCTCACCTAAGTTTTTAATTACTTCGATGAAGCCCATAAAAGCTAATTCTTTGTAGTGTTTTAAAGGGGGGGTATTTGCTTCTTTTTTCATTAAATCACCACCCCAAAAAGCGAGTTCAATAGATGGTTCTTTTTGAAGAATTGCTTTTATTAGATTAGAACCGTGTAAATCACCTGAAGCTTCCCCAGCAATTAAAAACAATTTCATTATTGCAAGAAGTTATTGTAAATGATATAAGGAACATAGGCAGCAGAGCCAAGTATAACTCCTGTGGTGAAATTATAATTGCGTTTATTCATTGACCAATAAAACCAGATGAGGTTTGGGACAACGGCTAGTGAAATCATTTTTCCTCGATACTGCTTGTTATACAAGAATTTATCAAAATAATCATCGAAACCCAAGATATTAGAATGATCAATCCAAGTAAAGATATACATCACGATAGGCGTAAATATAATCACTGAAATTAGGGCGATCAATAACCCAAATGTATGCTGTCTATTCCAATATCTTAAGTTCATAAATAATTAAAATTGAAGTATGTAATTTGATTTCTTTTCTTCACCAATAGTCGTTTCTGACCCGTGTCCTGAAAAAATGATTGTGTTTTCTGGAAGTGTGAAAAAACGAGTATGTATAGTGTTTTTTAACGTTTCTAAATCTCCCCCAGGTAAGTCAACACGTCCAAAGCTTCCTTTAAAAAGGATATCACCACTTATTGCAAAATTATTTTCTTCAGAATAAAATGCAACATGTCCAGGTGCGTGACCAGGACCAAATATGACTTTAAAAGTTAAATTGTCAAACGTCAACAACTCATTATCATTTAAAAATTTAGTTGGTTCAGGAGAAGGTGTAAAACCTTGTATTCCGTATACTTGTGCAGAAATTTCAGCACGTTCTAAAATATGTAAATCAAGTTCATGGATGTAATAATCAACCTTATACTTATCAAGTATAAATGCATTTCCAAAAATATGATCAATATGACAATGTGTACTTAATAAAGCTTTTACAATTAATTTATTTGATTCAATAAAAGCAACTAATTCCTTTTGTTCTTTTGAGTTTGAGCAACCCGGATCAATTATTACCGCGGTTTTTTCATCATTATAGGCAATATATGTATTCTCCTGAAAAGGACCGAAAGTAAATGATTTAACGTGAATTTTCATGATTTTATTTATTGACTTTTCAAAAGTAATGAAATTACAACTATAAATTAATCGATTTAATAAGCTTGTTTAACATTTCAATGAGTATAAAAATTAGTATATTTTATTTGATAGCTTGATTGATTTTTTACATTTGTGAAAACTATCATTGATTTTACATGAAATATGTTTTTATATTGATAATCACTTTTTGTGTCTCATGTGGAATTAAAGTTCCCTACACAGATGATGTTAAAAAAGAGTATAATTTGAATTTACCTGAGAATATAAAAAAAGTTCAATTTTATACATCCACTCGCATCGATTTAGAAAAAAGTATTCAAAGAGGAAGTAAGACAAAAACGGAAGATGGTACTTTAGTAAATAGTAAAAATGAGTTTCAAGATGAAATTATAATTCCACAGAATACAAAGTGTGTGTTCGATTCATATGATGCAAACGGCAATATTAATATTCGTTTTGAGTTAGGTACTGGTAAAACAATCAAATTTGGTGTACGAGAAAATCAAGTTACTGGTCGATATTATTTTATTGCAAATAATTGGGATTATGATAAAGGGGGAGAAATTCAATATGGAGGCGAAACGTATTATGCTAACCAAAATTCAGGAAATGCATTTTTACTTGTTGTAATTAAAAAATTGCAAAAAACGAAACGAAAAGCTAGAATTGTTAAAGGGTTAAAAGTATAGCCATAAGTCAATAGTCATTAGTAGGTCATTATGGATTATCAAGCAATAAAAGCATTACATATCATTTTTGTGGTCAGTTGGTTTGCTGGATTGTTTTATATGGTGCGTTTGTTCATTTACCACGTTGAAACGAAGGACAAACCTGATCATGAAGCTAAAATTTTGACGGACCAATTTAAAATTATGCAACACAAACTGTGGTGGATTATCACTACTCCCGCAATGGTGTTAACGGTGATTTTTGGTGTTTGGATGTTGGTTTTAAATCCATATTTGTTACAACAACCGTGGATGCATATTAAATTGACATTTGTTGTTCTACTGCTGATTTATCATTTCATCTGTCAAAGAACAATGAATCAGCTCAAGCGAGATGAAATCAAATGGTCTTCTACCCAGTTGCGCTTATGGAATGAATTAGCAACCCTGTTTTTAGTGGCAGTTGTTTTTTTAGTAGAAATGCAAACTACGATGAGTTGGATTGGCGGAATTGCAGGATTTTTTTGCGTTGGAGTATCGTTAATGATTGCGGTTAAATTATATAAGAATTATCGAAATAAAAAGAAAATAGTATGAGTGAATACACTAATTTATTAGTTGAACAATCAAATAAAATTCAATGGATTACCATCAATAGACCGAATCAATTGAATGCATTGAATAAGGTAACAATTGAGGAATTACATGAAGCGATTATTGCTGCAAATCAGGATAAAGAAATTCGTGTTATTGTACTAACTGGTTCAGGTGAGAAATCATTTGTTGCAGGTGCGGACATTAAGGAATTTGCTGATTTTACACCTGAGCAAGGAAAAAATTTAGCTAGAGAGGGACAAGAGAAATTATTCAATGTAATTGAGCAAAGTAATAAACCAGTGATTGCTGCCGTTAATGGCTTTGCATTGGGTGGTGGTTTAGAGCTTGCGATGGCATCTCACATTCGTATTGCTACAAGTAATGCAAAGTTGGGTTTACCAGAAGTTTCTCTAGGTGTAATACCTGGTTATGGTGGAACACAACGTTTGACAGCATTGGTTGGAAAAGGAAAAGCTAATGAGATGATTTTTACAGCAGGGATGATAGGTGCAGAAGAGGCACTACGCTGGGGATTGGTTAATGATGTTTGTGAACCTGTTGAATTGAAAGAACGTGTTGAAAAATTGGCAGCTAAAATTTGTGCTAATTCCTCAACAGCGATTGCAAGCGCAATTGTAGCCGTAAATGCACAAGGAACGGATGGAGTGAATGGCTTTGATGTAGAAATTGATGAGTTTGGAAAATGTTTCGGAACTCCTGATTTCGTGGAAGGAACAACTGCATTTGTAGAAAAAAGAAAACCTAATTTTTAAGAACTATTGAATCCGTTAAAAAAACTATTAGGGCAAACTGCAATTTATGGCTTATCAAGCATTGTTGGTAGGCTATTAAATTATTTGTTGGTTCCTTTATATACCTATGTTTTTGCGGATCCATCGGATTACGGAGTTGTTTCTGAATTATATGCATATATAGCCTTTTTGGTGGTTTTTTTAACCTTCGGAATGGAGACGACTTTTTTCCGTTATATCAAGGAGAAAACAGATAAAGAAACCGTTTTTAGAAATGCTTTTTTGACTGTATTGGTTATAAATGTGTTGTTTTTCTTAATCGGAGTTTTTTTCTTACAAGAAATCGCGGATTGGTTGCTGTATCCAAAACACAGTGAGTATGTCTTTTTATTATTTATTATAGTTTGCGTAGATGCGTGTTCGAGTATTCCGTTAGCACGATTGCGTTCTGAAGAAAAAGCGAAACAATTTGCTGGTATTCAAGTCGCTTCTATCTTGGTAAATATCGGGTTGAATTTGTTGTTTATGCTAACGATGTTCAACAAAGAACATCCTGAACAAGGGGTGTTGTATATTTTCATTGCGAACTTAATTTCAGCTTTGGTAAAACCTGCGTTGTTGTATAAATACTTTTTACAAATTCGTTTTAAGTTTGATGTTGCTTTGGGTAAAGAAATGTTAGTTTATGCATTGCCACTAGTAGTTGCCGGATTTGCAGGAATTGTCAATGAGACCTTGGATAGAGCGATGCTTAAAAAAGTCTTATTTGAAAATGGGCATACTATTGAAGATGCTACGGCACAAGTGGGGATTTATTCAGCAGTGTATAAACTGGCGATGTTGGTTTCAATTTTGCTTCAAGCCTATCGCTATGCGGCAGAACCTTTTTTCTTTTCCCAAGCCAAAAATCAGGATAAAAATAAATTGTATAGCAAATTGATGAACTACTTTGTAGCGACCGTTTGTTTGGTTTTCCTTGTAGTTTCGTTAGATATAGACCTTTTTAAACATTTTATCCGAAATGAAAGTTACTGGGTTGGATTAGGGGTTGTGCCGATTTTATTGATGGCGAATGTCTTTTTGGGAATTTATTACAATCAAAGTATTTGGTACAAACTTTCGGGTCAAACGAAATTCGGTGCCTACATATCTATCGGTGGAGCTATTTTAACGATAACCATAAACTGGATTTTTATACCTACTTATGGGTATTGGGCGTGTGCTTGGGCTACATTGATTGTCTATGCAGCGCAAATGGTAGCTTCGTATGTGTTGGGGCAAAAATACTATCCGATTAAATACAATTTACGTAAGTTTTTCTTTTATATGATTATCACTATGTTGTTGTTTTTTATCTGTAAAGGTTTAGATATTCAAAGTACTACAATACGATTGATTGTACATAATCTCTGTATTGCTATTTTCGTTTGGTTTGCTTGGAAGTTAGAGAAACCGACGAAAGCAGTGGGGTGATCTTTAATTTTGTTATAAAAACCTTTCTTTTCTCTTTCAACTTATCCTCTTTTTTCTTAACTTATATAAGAAAAGAGAATATGACAACGCATGAATTAGGTGTTTACGGGGAAGAATTAGCTCGTAATTTTTTAGTAGAAAAAGGCTACAAACATTTGGAATTCAATTACCGTTTAGGACATTTGGAGGCAGATATCATTTCGCTTTTCGATAATCAAGTGGTGGTGACAGAAGTAAAAACAAGACAGACAGCCGAGATTGGTGAACCCTGGAGGGCAGTGACACGAGCTAAACAAAAACAAATTATCAAAGTGGCAAATATGTTTGTGAAAGAAAGACAAATTAGTTTACATACCCGTTTTGATATTATTTCCATTGTTCACAATCAGTTTCGAACAGAAATAGAACATATAGAAGATGCATTTACGACCGTTTAAAAATAAGTAGGTCTATAATCAAGATGGAATATTTATTTTTGTTTTGAAAACATAGAAATTATGAATATTACGCTTCGTTTTGTGATTGTTTTTGCCGTGTTATTGGCAAGTGCTTGTGGGATGATGGATCCTAGAAACAAAGGAAAAGGGATTAATATATTGCCTTTGTCGGCAGATAAAAATTTCGGTAAACAAGCCGACTTACAAATTTCATCTGATCAAGCAAATTACCCATTATTAGATCCAAATCGATATGCTGATGTGTACGCTTACGTCAATAAAGTCAGAGACAACATATTGAACTCGGGTAAAGTAGATTACCGAAGTGAATTTGAATGGAAAATTAAAATCATCCACGATGATAAAACGTTAAATGCTTTTTGCACACCTGGAGGTTACATTTATGTATATACGGGAATCTTAAAGTTTTTAGAAAGTGAAGATCAATTTGCAGGGGTATTAGCACATGAAATTGGCCATGCTGACATGCGTCATTCTACTCGTCAAATTACTGCAATGTATGGATTAACGTTTGTCGCAGATGTTGCACAATTGATTTTATTGGGACAAACAAGTCCAACAATTTCACAACTTTCAACTTCTTTAATTGGATTAAAATTTTCTCGAAATCACGAAACAGAAGCAGATCAACGTTCCGTTTTGTATTTATGTAATACCCCATATCGAGCAAGTGGAGCAGCAGGGTTTTTCGAAAAATTAGAAAAGCAAGGTCAAGGAGGAAGAACACCTCAATTTTTGAGTACACATCCAAATCCAGAAAATCGTATAGAGCATTTTCATAATGCAGCTTTAACGATGGGTTGTCAAGGGAAAAGTGACTTTAAAGAAGCATATAGAGCGATGGTTGCGAAACTACCTAAATAGGATACAATGATTTTATATATAGATAATTACCATTTTATAGATACAAGTAAAGGATTAGATATTTCCATTCCTTTGTCGAATGATGAAAAAAATCCCTTGGCATGGTATGTGGATAAACCTGTTTTTGAACCAGTTCGAGCAGAGGGATTTGTGGGGTTGGTTTCCGAGGGAGCGAGTACTAATTTTAGGAATATCTTTTTTAATCCGCATGGTCATGGTACGCATACGGAATGTTTAGGTCACATCACAGAAGAAATTCATTCATTAAATAAAAATCTGAAGGAAGCATTTTTTACTGCTGAAGTGATTACTATCTCTCCTGAAAAGAGATTGAACGAGCAGGATCAAGTATGGGATGAGGTGATTTCGAGAGAACAAATTGAAAAAGCCATAACTTCAGAACGAGTGGACGCTGTTGTTTTAAGAACTACTCCGAACGAGTTTACGAAAAAGCATAAAAATTATTCTTCAACTAATCCTCCTTATTTAGATGTGGATTGTGTAGAGGTGTTGAATAACAAACAAGTAAAACATTTTTTAATCGATTTGCCTTCTGTTGATAGAGAAAATGACGAAGGCAAGTTGTTGTTTCACCATGCATTTTGGCAAGTACCTAATAATCCAAAGTTTGATAAAACCATTACTGAATTTATTTATGTTTCAGATGAAATTCAAGACGGACGTTATATTTTAAATTTGCAAACTGCCCCTTTTGAAAATGATGCGACTCCAAGTCGTCCGGTATTATTTCAAATATTTGAACGTTAATGTTTCCCGTTAAATTCGATAAGGAATTAGAGGCGCATTTTTCGAATGAGTTGTTTCGTTTAAAAACACAACGACAAATAGCCAAAGATTTTGAATCGCATGGGTTTAGTTATAATCCAACATTTTGTGATGAGGTAGTCGATATTCAACAATTATCGGATACAGTTTCAGAAGCTTTAATGTACATCATAGAGAAAAAAGTTTCGTCTTGGCAACCACTTTTATATACAATTGATATCTCCGAAAAAGTGTACGTTCAATATGCAACTTCACAAGAACAAAATTGGATGCAATTATTTGCTTGGGAAGTAATCCGTAGAGAAGCACAAAAAGTGTTTTTTAGAGAGAAATATTCAAATTAAATGATTTCAAATAGGATACTTAGACATTGTGAAAACGGTCATGAATTTTACAAAAGTTCAAACTGTTCAACGTGTCCGAGATGTGAAAACGAACGAAAATCGAAAGATGATTTTTTGTCATTTTTAGTTGCTCCTGCTCGAAGAGCCCTTGAAGGTATAGATGTTAAAACTGTTGAAGATTTAAGTAAATATACCGAAAAAGAAATTTTATCACTCCATGGTATGGGAAAAAGTACCTTGCCTATTTTACATGATTTACTCACGAGGGCAGGACTTAGTTTTAAGAAGTAATTTTTCTTGTAAATAATCGTATTTAAAATTCCCCTAAAAACAATTAATTTGTAACTTCGCCGTTCTGTTAATATGTGCTTAAAACATGGATAAAGTAACATACGTAGGTAATGCAGATGTTTCTGCTATAGATTTTCTATATAAGTCCTACAAGCAAGACCCTGAAAGTGTCGATTTAGGTTGGCAAAAATTCTTCGAGGGTTTCGAATTTGCTCAAACAAATTATGACGAAAAAGGAGATATTCCTGAAAATTTTCAAAAAGAATTTAAGGTTCTAAATTTAATAAATGGGTATCGTACTCGTGGACATTTGTTTACAAAAACAAATCCAGTACGTGATCGTAGAAAATACGAACCAACGTTAGCAATTGAAAATTTTGGATTGACAGAAGCAGATTTAACTACTGTATTCCAATCGGGTTCTCAAATCGGTATAGGTGCTGCTACGTTGAAGGATATTATCGCTCATTTAGAGGAAACTTATTGCCAATCAATTGGTATAGAGTTTATGTATATGAGAGAGCCTGAGCGTTTGGAGTGGATAAAAAATAAAATCGAACTTAAAAATCGCCCGAAATACGATGCTAATCGCAAAGTGGAAATTTTTTCCAAATTAAATCAAGCATCTAGTTTTGAAGCGTTTTTAGGTAAAAAATACGTTGGACAAAAGCGTTTCTCTGTAGAAGGAGGTGAGGCATTAATTCCAGCATTAGACACATTGGTTCAAAAAGGTGCTGAACTTGGTGTTGAATATTTCGTAATGGGAATGGCTCACCGAGGTCGTTTGAATACCTTAACAAACATTTTTGAAAAACGTCCACAAGATATTTTTTCAGAATTTGAAGGAAAAGAATTCGAGTTTGAAGGAAATTTTGATGGTGACGTGAAATACCACCAAGGATATACTTCTGAAATCACTGCCAAAAACGGGAAAAAAGTTGGTTTAACATTAGCTCCAAATCCTTCTCACTTAGAGGCGGTTGATCCAGTGGTTCAAGGTATTGCAAGAGCAAAAATTGATGCTCAATACAAAGACGAAAAGAAAGTTTGTACGGTAATGGTACACGGTGATGCTGCTGTTGCAGGTCAGGGTATCGTGTATGAAGTAGTACAAATGGCACAATTAGATGGATATAGAGCAGGAGGAACAGTACACATTGTGGTAAACAACCAAGTAGGATTTACAACAAACTATTTAGATGCTCGTTCATCAACCTACTGTACGGATGTAGCAAAAACAACTTTATGTCCTGTATTCCATGTAAATGGTGATGATGTTGAAGCGGTTTTACAAGCAGTGGAAATTGCGATCGAGTACCGTCAAACATTTGGTAGAGATATCTTTATAGATTTATTATGTTACCGTAAATATGGTCATAATGAAGGGGATGAGCCTAAATTCACGCAACCACATTTGTACAATATTATCGCAAAACACCCAAATCCAAAAGACATATATTTAAAACAAATTTTGGCTGAAGGTGCTGTAACTGCAGATAAAGCGAAAGAAATTGAAGAGAAATACAATCAATATTTAGAAGAACAACATTTAGCTTCAAAACAAAATGACAAAGCAATCGTTTGGGATTTCCTTAAAACTACTTGGGAAGGTTTCAGACACGGTAAAGCGGAGGATTTTGTTAAATCTATTGAAACAGGTGTTGACAAAGCACAATTAGAGCAATTAGGTCATAAATTAGCTACACTACCTGAAGGGAAAAAATATTTCCGTAAGATTTCTAAAATATTCGAAGATCGTTTAAATGCGGTTAAAGACAATAAATTAGATTGGGGTACTGCTGAAATGTTGGCATATTCTACGTTATTAGTGGAAGGACACCCAGTTCGTCTTTCTGGTCAAGATGTAGAGCGTGGTACATTTTCACACAGACACGCAGTGGTTAAAACAGAAGATACAGAAGAAGAAATCATTACATTAAATTTATTAGCTGAAAAACAAGCTGCATTTAGTGTATATAACTCTTTATTATCTGAATACGGTGTGTTAGGTTTTGAATACGGTTATTCATTAGCAACACCTCAAGGATTAACTATTTGGGAAGCACAATTTGGAGATTTCTTCAATGGTGCTCAAATTATGGTCGATCAATTTATTACTGCGGGTGAGGACAAATGGTCAACACAATCAGGTTTGGTAATGTTATTACCACACGGGTATGAAGGTCAAGGTGCAGAGCATTCAAGTGCACGTATGGAACGTTTCTTACAGCAATGTGCTGATGAGAATATCCAAGTGGTGAACACTTCAACTCCAGCAAATCATTTCCACGTATTAAGAAGACAAGTAAAACGTGATTTCAGAAAACCGATGGTTGTTTTCTCTCCTAAAATGTTGTTAAGATACCCAAGTGCGGTGTCAACATTAGAGGAAATGGCAACAGGTTCATTCCAAGAAATCATCGATGATAAAAATGCAAACAGAAATCAAGTAGATACTTTAGTATTTTGTACAGGTAAATTCTACTATGAAGTTTCTGAGAAAGCGGCTGAGTTAGGAGTTGAAAATATGGCATTTATCCGTATTGAGCAATTATATCCTTTCCCTCAAGAGCAATTTGATGCATTAGTTGCTAGTTATCCAAATGCGAAAAATATTATTTGGGCGCAAGAAGAGCCTGAAAATATGGGGGCTTGGAGATATATTGCGATGAAGTTGAGACATTTACCATTGATTGGTATCACTAGACAAGCTTCAGCAGCAGCAGCAGAAGGTTCTTCTTCATTGCATAAAAAACGTTTAGCTAAGTTGTTTAGCGACATTTTTGAATATGCAACTATTAACGCGAAATAATACTATTTAAAAAGATATCGTATGTCAGTTTTAGAAATGAAAGTACCTAGTCCAGGAGAATCGATTTCAGAAGTAGAAATCGCAACTTGGTTGGTATCTGATGGAGATTACGTTGAAAAAGACCAAGCAATTGCTGAGGTTGATTCAGATAAAGCAACGTTAGAATTACCTGCTGAACAAAGTGGTGTAATTACGTTAAAAGCAGCAGAAGGCGATGTGGTTGCAGTTGGTCAAGTAGTATGTTTGATTGACACAGCAGCAGCTAGACCTGAAGGTAGTGCAGCTCCTGCACCTGCAAAAGAAGAAAAAGTGGTTGAGGCAGAGGCTCCAAAAGCAGCACCAGCTCCATCACCAAATCCGGTAAACGAAAAAACTTCGTATGCATCTGGAACTCCATCAATTGCGGCAGCTAAAATAATGGCTGAGAATAATGTTCCTGCGAATAAAGTGAACGCTACTGGTAAAGATGGTCGTATCACTAAGCAAGATGTAATCGCAGCGATGTCTGCGGGAATCAGTGCAGATGCAGTTCAAGGATGGGGAGGTACACGCGAGCAAAGTCGCGAGAAAATGTCGATGTTACGTCGTAAAATTGCAGAGCGTTTGGTTTCTGTGAAAAACGAAACAGCGATGTTGACTACGTTCAACGAAGTAGATATGAAACCAATTATGGATTTAAGAGCAAAATACAAAGATAGTTTTGCGAAATTCCACGAAGTGAATTTAGGTTTTATGTCTTTCTTTACAAAAGCAGTAACTGAAGCGTTAAATATATTCCCTGCAGTAAATGCACAAATTGATGGAAATGAAGTTGTTTTCCATAACTATGCAGATGTAGGTATTGCCGTTTCTTCTCCAAAAGGATTAATGGTACCAGTGGTTCGTAATGCAGAACAAATGACGTTGGCAGAGATTGAACGTGAAATTAAGCGTTTAGCAATCAAAGCAAGAGATGGTAAAATTACACCAGACGATATGACTGGAGGAACATTTACAATCACGAATGGTGGTGTATTTGGTTCGATGTTATCAACTCCAATCATCAACCCTCCACAATCAGCTATTTTAGGTATGCACAATATCGTTGAGCGTCCTGTAGCGATTAATGGAAAGGTAGAAATCCGTCCTATTATGTATGTAGCGCTTTCGTATGATCACAGAATCATCGATGGTAAGGAATCTGTAGGTTTCTTAGTGAAAGTAAAAGAGATGTTAGAAAATCCGGAAAGAATGATTTTTGGAGGTAAAGATCCACTACAAGTACTTTTAGGTTTATAAGACATATAAATTGTCACACAGAGCCTGTCGAAGTGTAGACAAGCAGATAATAAAGCCGTTGACTGAAAAGTTGACGGTTTTTTGTTTATATTTCAGTCGAAATCTATGATTATTTTTTTAATCTTTTTTATTATCTTTAAGTTAAAACAAGTTAATTAACATATCAGAAATAACGATTCAACAACAGATTTTACTATTAAGAGGAAAGCAAACATTACTTGATAGAGATTTAGCGAAAATTTATCAAGTCGATACAAAAGTTTTAAATCAAACAGTAAAACGCAATATTAATCGATTTCCAGAAGAATTTCGTTTTCAATTAACCAAAGTAGAGATGAAAGAACTGGTCACAAATTGTGACCGGTTCCATTCGTTAAAACATAGTTTGAATTTATCATACGCTTTTACTGAACAGGGTGTTGCAATGTTATCAAGTGTTTTAAGAAGTGATATTGCAATTCAAGTGAGTATTCAAATTATGCAGGCATTTATATCAATGCGCCACTCGTTTTTAACGAATCAGGAAATTTATAGTAGAATTTCAAGTGTTGAATTTAAACAACAATTTACAGATGAAAAGGTAAACCAACTTTTTAAAGCACTCGAAAAAAATGAACTTCCAAAATCATTTGGAATATTTTATGATGGTGAAATATTTGACGCATATAAATTTGCTCTTCAATTGATAAAAAGAGCAAAACATTCAATTATTTTGATTGATAATTATGTTGATGAAAGTACTTTGACAATGCTTGCTAATAGAAATGAAATGGTGAAAGCTACAGTGTTTACTTCCCAACTAAATGAGAAGCTTCAATTAACGTTAGCAAAACACCATGAACAATACCCTCCAATTGAATTAAAACAACTAAAGAAAAGTCATGATCGATTTTTAATTATTGATGAGAATGAACTTTATCATTTAGGAGCCTCTTTAAAAGATTTGGGGAAAAAGTGGTTTGCATTTTCTAAAATGAATGACTTAATCCCTGAATTACTTGAGAGATTAAGTTCAATTTGATTGAAATTGTGAAAAATCAAACGCCATCTTATAGTTAGCGGAAAATCCAGAAAGAATAATTTTTGGACGTAAAGACCCACTACAAGTACATTTAGTATTGTAACATTTCGACAAGCTCAATGTGACTATAAAGTGAGCCGTTGACTGAAAAGTTGACGGTTTTTTTGTTTATATTTCAGTCTTTAGTTGTGATTATTTTTTAATCTTTTTCGTTATCTTTAAGTTAAAATAAGGTAATGAACATATCAGAAATAACGATTCAACAACAGATTTTACTATTAAGAGGAAAGCAAA
>VFQS010001867.1_pt1 | contig 18239 bp, 28 predicted proteins | sample 3512361 | NCBI WGS metagenome assembly VFQS01 (sample SAMN10412375, study PRJNA504923) | tailings metagenome | isolation source: Relicate 1 Philex TSF3 active mining | place: Philippines
ATGAAGATCTCTCGGACGTGGCTGGCGCTGCTGATCAGTGGCGCCCGCATCCCCGGGGCTGAACTGGCTGTGAACATCCACCGATACACGAACGGCGCGGTCGACCGCAAAGACCTGCGCCCAGACCTGTTTGGAGATACAGAATGAACTGGTACAAGTTCCAAGTGCGTGACTACCTAGTCTCGACCGTACATCTGGCGGACGCAGAAGACCTTGCCTATCGTCGACTGCTCGACCTGTACTACCTGACCGAGAGATCGATCCCGGGTCCGGTGTCGGCAATCGCCTCCAAGATCAAGTTAGACGTCGACTGCGTGCAGCCGGTGCTAGATGAGTTCTTCACGCTCGAGGATGGCCGGTACCACCACCAAGAGGCGGACGAGTTCATCGCCAAGCGTCAGCATCAACGGGTGGTGAATGGTATTGCCGGCAAGGTTGGCGGTAGCAGGCCAAAGCCCAAGGGCCCCCGTAAGCCTCCGGAATCAAACGATTCAATTTCTCGACCTAAGGACTTGATTGTTTCGGTAGGCAGGATTACAGTGTCCTGACACTACCTAGAGGCAGTCATGCGCCAAGACACAAAAGAAGCCATCGCAGAGCCGACTGGCTCCCGCTGGAGAAGCATTGATTTTGTGAAGACGTGGAAGATTGGCTTGCCAGTCGTTGCTTGTTGTTATGCGTTGTACTTCGACGGGCGCCTTAAGTATGTTGGATCGACCAACAACCTTCGCAATAGGTTTAGCGGGCACGCTTTCAGGCATGGATATGCAAAGAACATCATCACACCATGGGGTGATTTTGCAATCACCACCAAGATTACATTGAAGTTCAAGCCATCCAAGAGGTATGGCGATTGGCTCATGCACGAATGCAGGCTCATTAAGAGACTACAACCTGAATTTAATAAAAAACTGAAAGGCAGGGCTGCCTGATGCACTACTTCCAGTTCAACATCAAGAGTTATCAGGCGGCCACTGCGCACCTGACTAACGAAGAAGATTTGGCCTACCGTCGACTGATTGACTACTACTACGACACCGAAAAGCCCATCAAAGCCACCGATAACCCATGGCTTTGCCGCCGCTTACGAGTGGGTTTGCCAGAATTAGAGGTGGTTTTGAAAGAGTTCTTTGTGCTGACCGAAGAGGGCTGGCGGAACGAGTATTGCGATTCCGTAATCGCTCAATTTCATGCGTTCACAGAACGTCAGAGAGCCAACGGACGCAAGGGAGGACGAGGCCGTAAAGCCGATGCAAAGCCAGATAAACCCACCGCTTTGCCAGACAAAGCCAACCCCAAGCCAACAATAAACAATAAACCAATAATAAATACCCCCCTACCCCCCAAGGGGGAACGGTTCGATGACTTCTGGTCGACATGGCCATCGAGTAGTCGGAAGGTGGCAAAGGCGTCGTGCCAGACCAAGTGGTCGAAGTTGAAACTGGACGCTGTTGCTGACCGGATCATTGCCCACGTCCGGGTGATGAAGCAGACCGAGTCTTGGAAGACCGGGTTTGAGCCTGCCCCGCTGACGTATCTCAATCAGCGCCGCTGGGAGGATGACCTGCCTGCTATCGAGTCTGCCAAGCCCGAGTGGATGAACAGGGGGATGCTGTGAGGGGGCACGAACATCTGATTGCTCTGCGTCAACGCAGACTGAAGCCACCGTACGTCATTGTGTGTTGCGGAACAGATCAGTCCCGCGGCTGGAAGTGGTGGTCGGAATTGAACGACATTCCGGAGGTGGAGATCGAGCCGGGTGACCTGATTGCCAGCCTCGACCTTAGGTGGGCGCATGGGCTGAACCTTGCGATCGTTGGCGAGACGGAGGACCGCGTGTTGGAGTTCTTTGACGCCGCGGCCCGGGTGAAGCCGGCGAAGATGTACGCCCTGATGAACTTTGACGACAGCGTGCTGGAGACGGAATGAAAGACTGGGTGCTAGACAACGACGTCGACTTCTCGAAGTACCTTCGGGAGTCGGAGGCTCACCAGCGGGTGAAGGACGCCACGGTGTGGGTCGACGAACTCGAGCAAGAGATCGACCACCCTCCCTCAGTTCAGGAATGCCCCTTGCCGTGGCCAAAAACGCTTGGGCGCTTCTCTATGCGTCCGGGTGAGGTCACCCTATGGGCAGGGCAAAACGGCTCAGGGAAGAGCCTTATAACCGGGATGGTCGCCTTGTCCCTTATCGGGCAAGACCATCGCGTTGGGGTCCTATCGTTCGAGATGAAGCCCAAGCGCTCTCTGATTCGCATGATTCGCCAGTTCCATGGCAGCGAGATCGAGTGGCTGGCGCCCGACTTCAAGCGGGATGTCTATCGCAAGTTCCGCGAGTACGCCATGGGCAAGGTTTTCTTCTACGACCAGCAGGGCACCGTTAAGGGCGATCAGGTGATCTCGGTCTCGAGATACATGGCCAAGGAACTCGGCATCACGCACATCTTCGTCGACAGTGTCATGAAGGTGGTCGAGGGGGAAGACGACTACAACGGCCAGAAAAAATTTGTTGATGAGATGTGTGCGTTGGCCAGAGACCTGAACGTCCACATTCACCTCGTGCATCACATCCGTAAGGGGCAGTCCGACGAGCAGATGCCGGACAAGGTCGCCATCAAAGGGACTGGGGCAATCGCGGATCAGGTCGACAACATCCTGCTGATCTACCGCAACAAGAAAAAAGAGCGGACCAAACAGTCCGGCGGCTTTGTCGAGCCCAACACGCCCGATGCTGTTTTGATGTGTGAGAAGCAGCGGAACGGCGAGAGCGAGGACTGGCTGCCGCTGTGGTTCGAGCGCGGCTCGAATCAGTACATCGAGCGTGAGGGTGGTGTCCCGATGTTGTTCGGGCACAGCGAGAAGTTTTGAGGGACGGGGAAGGGGAGGATGCCTACCGGCACCAGTGTCTGGTCCGGTGGGTGATCAGAAAGCGGATAAGGGACAGGCAGGGTGCGTTCGAGTGGCTGGAGAAGTGGGACCAGATGCACCCGGGCAGTCGACTGAGGAAGGATGTCTATGAGCAGTGGCAACTTGGAAACCGCGGAGAGCATCCTGACTGGCGTGTTGATGCTGCCTTGGCCGCCATCGGTGAACACGTACTGGCGGATGTTCCAAAACAGGATGCTGATCAGCAAAGCCGGCCGGGAGTACAGGACAGCAGTAGCCGAACAGGTGGTCGAGCAGTCCGTACCAAAATTTGGCGACCGCAGGATCAAGGTGAGCATCGAAGCGTTCCGGCCGGACAACCGTCGACGGGATCTGGACAACCTGCTCAAGGCGGCCTTGGACTCGATGACTAGCGCTGGTGTTTTTGACGACGACTGTCAGATCGTGGACTTGAGGATCTACTGGTCGCCAGACATTGGCGGGTACTTGATGGTGGACATAGAGGAGGTGGGAAATGGAGGATAGAGATCCTCACGACGCGATCGATTACATCATTCGCAATGCCAAAAAGTTTGCGCAGGCAAAGGCTGACAGGCTGTACCTTGAGGAATACCGGAAGTCGCTGAAGGCGATGTTGATGAAGCGATCCATGGAAGGGGCGATAGGGGCTCAGGAGCGTGAGGCTTATGCCCACCCCGAGTACATCGAATTGTTGAAGGGGCTCAAAGTAGCCGTTGAGATTGAGGAAAAGTTGAGATGGGATCTGATCGCCGCACAGGCCCGGGTAGAGGTCTGGAGGAGTCAGGAGGCGACCAACCGGATGGAGACAAGACTGGTTACCTGAGGACGATGGCGCTGGACGAGAGCGGATCTTGTCTCAGCGACTTCGAGGTCGGGTTCATGCGGTCGAAGGGGTACGAACACCGGTTCAAAAGATGTCGGGCAGTCATTCGATACCAGACCGGTGAAGAGCGTGAGAGAGAGTTGGCTGAAGTTTGGGTGGCCGTTGGGAAGGGTAAGAGAATGTGGGCGGACACCATTACCGGGACGCTGTTCTACGAAACCGGGGTGTGCCGGAGTTCTAATCGCGTGCGGATCGTGAGGTGGCTGTGAACTACCGCAACCGAGACCTTCTGGACGCTGCCCGGGGCCAGCCTTGCATGTACTGCGGGGCCGAGGATGACACGGTGGTCGCCGCGCACTCGAATCAGTCCCGCCATGGCAAGGGCATGTCGATCAAGGCGCACGACTGTTTCGTGGCGTTCCTGTGTGCCCGATGTCATTACCAACTAGATCAGGGGTCGAAGTTGACCCGACAAGAGCGCCAAGAACTGTGGCAGGAGGCGCATGAGAAAACCCTGCTGCACCTGTTCCGGACGGATCGTCTCATAGTGAGGAAAATATGAAAGCACGTTACTTTACTGAGTATCGCCACAAGGACTACTACACCCCGCGGTCGATGAAAGAGGCGTATGGCTGGGACGCCCCCCTGTGTGTCGAGGAAAGGCAGGCTGACTGGCTGTCTGCGGCTGGCTGGATCGTGTGGATCGGAACGGTCGGCGCCATCGCTGTGGCATGGGTCATGAAATAGTTGTTGACAGCGGTCTATTGTGTAACTTATAGTTGCATCACGGTCACCAACCGACCGGACAGCGAACTAAGGAGATACACATGGACCGCACTCTTGACCTCACCCAAGTCGACGAACTTGGTGTCTTGCTCGCCCAGATCGCCACGCTCACTGCGCAGGCCGATGCCATCAAGGACAACCTGAAGGACATCGCCAGTGCCGGCGGCCCCACCGTGTTCCACGGTGCTTTGTTCAAGGCCACCTACGTCGAAGCCAACCGTTCCAGCGTGGACTGGAAGGCTCTGGCCGCCGAGTACAACATCCCTGCCGACGCTGTGGCTCGTCACACCAAGACGACCGCCGTGTTCAGCATCAAGACCACCAGCCGCTGAGGAGGTTGAGATGATTGAAATCCGTACTTACTACCATCGTCAGCACCGACTGTGGTGCGCATACGTAGTGGACGGTGAAGGCAACGATATTGTCGAGTCCCACTGGGCCTCTACCAAAGAGTTGGCAATCTTTTATTGCGGCATGGACTACAAGCGATCGGGCAACCACGAACCGATCGAACTGGCGAAGAGCGCCTAACTGACAACCCGGGGGCTTCGGCCCCCGCTATTAGCCGAAGGAGGCTGAGAAATGGCAATCACCATCACCCTGACATGGAAGCAGGCCAAGTTAGTTACCCGTGCGCTGGTCGCGCTATGGAGGAAGGCCCAGACTAAGTACGACCCGAACTACAAACCCGAGCCCGGGAAGTTCGACGCCAACCTTGGGCTGATGTTGCAGACCGAGGAACTGATCAAGCGTATCGACGAAGCGCTAGCGAATGAAGAGAAAACATCAGTAGAGACTGAAAACTGAGACTGGGAGGGCGAGGTGGAACTGAACGGACGCAAAATCAACGCCAAGACGGTGCAGATCGATGGATCGATTAACTGGACCGGTGGCCGCATTCACGACCCCTACTTTGCGTACGCCGAGTACGACGACGGCACGCGATTAACCGAGGGCGACTTGGAAGAGTTGAGCCAAGTGCATGACGCCCACGAGTGGCTGGAGTGAGCGTGTTCATCACGCATTTTTTTTACCGCGGCTACGTGGTCTACACGCAGACGCTGCTCGATGCCCGGACGGCGCCCAAGGTGGTGGGGGCGTCAAACTATATGATCTGGATCACGCCGGAGAAAAAAGAGCCCGGGACTGAGTTGGCCGACTGGGCGTGGGAGATGGAACTCGCTGAGGCGGGCTGCAAGCGCTTTTTGGTGGAGAAGCGATGAGACTATTGGCTGTGATTATTCTGGCCCTCTCTGGGCCCGTAGAAGCGGGCTGGATGCGTTTTGCGACGACGACCGAGGGTGACGTCCACTACGTAGACGTGGACACCATCAAGCGGTCAGGGCCGCGGCGTATCCAGATCTGGGCGCGTATCGAACTGGCCAAGCCGACCTACGGCATGGAGACGCGATCGGTGCGCGTGCTGGTCGAGCATGACTGTCTACTGAAAAAGCAGCGCTCACTCAGGGTGACGTACTTCACTGGCCAAAACCTATCCGGGCATGCAGATCCCGGGGGCACAGGGTCGTGGGTGGACGTCAACCCAAACACCATGGGCGCTGAACTTCACACGGCGATCTGCCAGTTCAAATAGTTGTTGACATCTAAGTTTGTGTAACTTACAGTTTGACTACGGTCTTGAACCGGACAGCGAACGAGGAGATGCACATGAACTACTTCGACCTGAAAGACGACGATCTTGGCGAGTGCAGCAACCCGCACAAGGCTATTGCTAAGACCAAGGTGTTCACCGAGCCCTGCTGGAAATGTGCGGGCACGGGTTTCTACAACGCTCCGAGCCAGCATGGTCATCATTGCTTCGCCTGCAAGGGCAAGGGCACGTTGACCTTTGCGACCAGCAAGGAAACCCGCGAAAAGAACCGTGCTGCATCCGCCGCCCGCAAGGAAAGGGAGGCCGATCGTAAGGCCGCTGTTGTCACCGAATGGATCGCAGAGCATCCAGCCGAAGGCGCGTGGCTAAAGGCATCCGCTGCCCGTGGCTTTGAGTTCGCGGTGAGCCTGATGGAGTCCCTCAACAAGTGGGGCACGCTGACCCCCGGGCAACTGGGTGCGGTACAGAAGTGCATTGCCAAGGCCGAGCAACGCAAGGCGGAAGATGCTGCCCGCGCCAAGGATGTCCAGACCGTCAACATCGAGGCCATCGAGATTGCCTTCGGCAAGGCCAAGGATGCTGGCATCAAGTGGCCGAAGTTGCGCCTGTCGGACTACGTCTTTTCCCCGGCTGGTGAGAACAGCAAGAACCCGGGCGCTATCTACGTCAAGGTCAAGGCTACCGACGACTACCTTGGCAAGATCCAAGGCGGCAAGTTCTGGTCGGTGCGTGGTATCCACGCCGACGTTGAGGCTGACGTGGTCAGCGTCGCTAGCGACCCACATCAAGCCGCTGTGGCCTATGGCAAGAAGTTCGGCGTGTGCGCAGTATGTGGCCGGGAATTGACCGACCACACTAGCATCGAGCGTGGCATCGGCCCGATCTGCGCAGACAAGTACGGCTGGTGAGAGCGGGGCCCTTCGGGGCCCTAACTTTTTTTCATCTGGGGTGTTGACAAGGCATATCGTGTAACTTATAGTTCGATTACGGCATCCAGCCGGATAGCGAATAGGAGCCCGTCATGACCCAGCGCGCAAAGTTCGAGACTAAGTCTGCTTGGCTTGGCACCGAGTTTGGTGAGAAGTATGCCCGCAAGATTTTTGGCGACGACATTGTCGATGCGCTTCCCCGCAACGTGCGCGGAAAGAACAAGGGCAAGTTGAAGCAGACCATCGTATGGCTCAAGGTCGTTGAGGGCGGTTGGGTGTCGCAAGGGCGCGACCATATGCGCGAAGAGGCAGTTGGTTATGTCGAAAACCGCAGTGGTTCGACAATCGCGTGGATTCTCCGCAACAGCACTTGGGACGGTGGCGACATTATTAAGTCCAAGGGCGACTCGCACTTGATCCGCTCTATCTGACCAACCACACGGGGGCTCTGGCCCCCTTAAACACCGAAAGCGAGGACTGACATGAACTACAGAACAGCACACGCACACGACATCGTTGTCGAGTACCTCTGGGACGACCTTGGCCCGACATGGGAATACTGGAATGCCCTGCAGACCATCATCGACGCGCCGGACTTTGACGAGTGCCATGAGCGTGTTAAGCAGGCTGCCTATGCCGCGGTCCACGCAGAAGATCTGAACCCGCCAGAGAGCCTTCAGGGCCCCTTTTAAGGAGATTGAGATGCTTGCCTACTGCGACTACATCGCCCACCTGATTGCTGGGCACATTCGCCACTTCGACACGCAGGGTATCCTGTGGCAGGTTGACCGCCCGCGGATGGATCTTGCTGAGGACGGCTCTTTGGCTAGCACCCGCAAGACGATCGAGATCGTTGACCTCAACGGTAAGAAGTACCGCGTCACTGTGGAGGAAATGGAATGACTGTGTTCCGCGATTACAGCACGTACCTGCAACGCATCGTGCATTTGGAGAAGAGGGCGCACGAGCAGTGCAACCTGAAGCGTTGGAAGGATGCGCGGGCAACCATTCGGCAGATGATTGTCGAGGCTCACGCGCTGAATTCATGGATCGGAGAACAGTACGGGGAGGACCCATGCGTAGTAGAATTGACGACACCGAGTCTGCTGGAGAGAAAGTCGCCGGCACCATCGGCCTGATAGTGATCTTTGTCCTGATTGCACTGATCTAATCAGATCGACAGCGAATCGGAAGCGAAGCGGTAGCCCGGGCGCCGTATAAGTCCCGGGACCAAGAGATGAGAGGGCTGCATGTTCTATCGGCGCAGACCCGCCGAGAGATCCCACCCGTGTCGCTCTCTCACCTGTTGCGGACGCAGCGTAGTGGAGAAGCACCACGCCGGCCCCATAAGCCGGAGACCCCAGTGCAAGTCTGGGCGCTGCAACCAACCACCGCCGCCACGCGGTCCCGACGGCTAGCCTCGCGCCGCCGCGAAAAGAAATCGGGAACGTGGCACCTATCGGGCCATGCGTTACACTAAGACGCATGTGCATATATCGCAGGAATAAGCGTCATGGCTGAAACGCGATCAGATGAGATCCAGCCCGCGCCGCGGAAGAAACACCCGGGCGGTAGACCATCTCTATACAAGCCAGATACCGTAGCAGAGATACTCAAGCGTATCTCCAATGGAGAGTCACTGAGAAAGATTACTCAGGACGATCACATGCCACATATGGATACCGTGTATCTGTGGCTGCTGAAGCACCCCGAGTTCTCCGAGCAATACGCCCGCGCTCGGGAAGAGCAGGCCGAGACTCTGGCTGATGAGATCGTCGCGCTGGCTGATGAAGAGCCGGTGCAGGTAGTGGACGATAAGGGTGTGGGCCGCGTTGATTCTGCGTGGGTGACGTGGCAGAAGAATCGTGTCGACGCCCGCAAGTGGGTGGCGGCTAAGTTGAAGCCGAAGAAGTATGGCGACAGGGTGGCGGTCGCTGGTGATGCTGACAGCCCGCTGAAGGTGGATGTGGATGCCAAGGGTCTCTTTGACTCCATCCTGCAGTCCATGGAGTTGAAGAAGAAACAGGAGAGCCTTGATGAGTGAAGATCCGAAGATCACGCTGGTGTTTCACCCGGCGGAAGTTAACGCCATTCTGTCCGCGCTGAGTGCGGTGCCTACTGGACAGGGTGTGTGGCCGCTGGCCTTGCGCATCAAGGAAGAGTCGGAGGCTCAGTTGCCGCCCCCGGAGAAGAATGACTGAGGCGTTCTCAGAAGCCGTTGACATGCTCAACGTGCTGGCCGGCTCCCTCGAGGAGATGGAAGAGAACGAGGCCCGCATGATCGGCGTGCTGATATGTGATCTGGCCGCGTTCCTGAGCAGCGAGGACATGGACGTCGTCTGGCAGATAAGGCCGGCGCCGGTCAGGCTGCAATGAGTGTCGAAGAGATCCTCCGGGACCCGGAGACTCAACGTAAGTTTGCCCTGCTGCCCAAGGAAGAGCAGATCGCGTGGGCATGGCGTGCCAAGTGGCTGACGCTGGCACACAAGCACCAGATCGTCCCGCAGGGTGACTGGTGGTCTATCTGGCTGCTGCTGGCAGGACGTGGAGCAGGGAAGACTCGTACCGCAGCAGAGCAGGTTTCGTGGTGGGCGTGGAAAGAGCCCGGCACCCGCTGGCTGGTAGGCGCCCCTACATCGAGTGACGTGCGTGCTACGTGCTTCGAGGGTGACTCTGGGTTGATCAGTGTCATCCCTGAGGCGTTGATCGCCGACTACAACCGGGCGTATCACGAGATCAAGTTAATCAATGGCTCTCTGATCAAGGGCATCCCTGCCAGTGAGCCGGAGCGGTTCCGCGGTCCCCAGTTCCATGGCGCGTGGCTGGATGAGTTGGCCGCATGGGACTACCTGAACGAGGCGTGGGACCAGATCATGTTCGGCGTGCGTCTAGGTAAGCGCACAAGGATCGTGGCGACGACTACGCCGCGGCCGAAGGACCTGATCATCGAGTTAGTGGGCAAAGACGGTGACGACGTCTGTGTGACGACAGCATCGACGTACGACAACATCGCCAACCTGTCGCCCACATTCCAGAAGCAGATCCTGCAGTACGAGGGCACCAAGTTAGGCCGGCAGGAGATCTACGCCGAGATCATCGATCCCGAGGAGTCGGGGATTGTGAAGCGGGACATGTTCAGGCTGTGGCCGGCTAACAAAGAGTTCCCCAAGTTCGAGTACATCATCCAGTCCTATGACTGTGCGTACACCGAGAAGACGACTGGTGACCCGACGGCGTGTATCACCTTCGGCGTGTTCAAGCCGATGGATGGCCCGATGTCTGCCATGGTCATCGACTGCTGGCAGGACTACCTGCAGTACCCGGACCTGCGGCCGAAGGTCATCGACGAGTACGAGACGGTCTTCGGTGAGGGTCGGGAGAAGAAGCGGGTCGACCTGATACTGGTGGAGGACAAGTCTGCCGGCATCAGCCTGATTCAGGACTTGCAGCGGGCGCATCTGCCGGTGAGGGCATATAACCCCGGACGGGCTGACAAGGTGCAGCGTCTGAATATCGTGTCGAACATCATCGCTCGAGGTCGGGTGTGGATCCCGGAAAGCACAGTGCGCAAGGGTTATGTCAGAGACTGGGCTGAAGGCTTTGTGTCGCAGATCTGTTCGTTCCCTGAATCAACGCATGACGATTATGTGGATGCGTGTACGCAGGCCCTGCGTTACTTGAGAGATGCGGGCTGGCTCGAGATTGACCCGCCGCCTCGAGAGGACTGGGACGAAGATGATTATGCGGATTCGGGTATGCCCAAACGGGTTAACCCTTACGCGGTGTAGCGTTATGATGCGCAAAACCTTTCGGAGGTCGCTGTGAGCGTCGACAAACTGGTCACAGATATTCTGGGTGAGCGGCCGACCGTAAAGGATCCCGCGCTGCGCGACATGATCAATGCCCGCATGAAGGCCGGCGGCGAAGTAAAGGCTGCTGGCGGTGGCATTGTGCGCAAGGCCATGAAGGCGATTCAGAAGGCCGCGGAGAGTGCAGACGTTAAGATGACGCCTGCCATCAAAGACCTGACCACCATGGAGGATGCGCATACTGGCCTGATGGATAGCGTCCGCGAAAAAGCGGATCAGATGCGTAAGGTCATGGAGGGCTTTGAGTACAAGTACAAGCCCGGTGAACATGTGTTCACGGAGAGCAAGTCCAAGAAGCCGTTGCCGCCTTGGAAGATTATTGACAGGCAGTTGTCCGGCAACATGGTTATGCGTGAGCCTGTGCCGCCGGGTACGCCTGCGTTGATGGGCAAGATTGTTCGTGACCCAGAGACCGGCAAGCCGTTGCGCACTCCATATGAGCCCGGATACAAGGTCCGTAGAGAGTACGGTCCGGACGACTGGGAAGAGACCATAATTCCAGAGAGCGGGATTCTGGGTCGCTTGGACCCGGATGAGCCGTATGCCAAGGGTGGCGAAGTAAAGATGGGCAAGGGTGGCCTGCTCAAGAAGGCAGCCAAGGTTGTATCGCAAGCAATTCAACCAGAGTTGCCAGATATCTTAAAAAGTGGCACCAATACCGTAGACGGCGCAGCGGTGACCTTGAGGCACACTCAATTGCCAGAAGGAAGAACGTCAATTGCTATTGATAGGATTGAAGTTCCAGAAGATCAAAGGCGCAAAGGTGTTGCAACAAAGGCATTGAAGTCTTTAGTGCAGGCGGCTGAAGACTCAAAGAGCAACATAGAATTGAGTGCGGCAATTTCCCCAGATGACCCGAAGGCAGACTGGGGGCTAGAGAGGGCTTTCACTAGGGCCGGATTTACGTCGGATGAATTTGATGGGGAAATTTATCCGATGGATAAAACATATGTGCCTTCGCATCTGCGACTGAAAAAAGCCAATGGTGGCGCAGTGCAAGCCGCGCCCTATGGACTGCGTGAGACGAGCGGTATGCCGAAGGGCAAGGGCTACTTCGGAGAACTGCCGACCGCTGATGGCGTGATGACAGAACTGTCCGCCTCTGATGATGCTGGTGACTTCCCGCTAATCGTCCCGACGCTAACTGCCGCAGAACTCAAGCACCTGCAGTCTGGTGGTGAGCCGACCGCAGAGATTTACGCCAAGGCTAAGGCTTGGGCAGAGAGCCGCAAGGGGCAAGGCCGCGACCCGTTCGCTACCAGTGAAGACTTGCGGATGCCGGTGCCGGAGTATGCAAAAGGTGGTGAGGTCCGCATGGCTGATGGTGGCCCTCCGGGCAAGAACGTCGGCCGCGGCATGGCTGGACTACGTCGGTCGCGGCAGCCGCTAGATCCAAAAGAGATCCAAGCCATGATGCTGGACGTGCCTGCTGGTGTCGGCATTCCGTTTGCCGAGGCTGGTGCTGAGTATCTGCGTGGCAACGTAGAGGACGCTGAGACATCTGCTGCTATCGATGCCGCCCTGACTGCTGTGCCTGTTGTTGGTGCGCTAGCCAAGCCTGCGTACCGTGCGGTTAAGAGTGGCGTCAAGAAGGCCGCTCCGGCTGTACGAGAGGCCGCCAGAGGCGCCCTAGAGTCGGGGATGGAGTCTGGCCTTATCCAAGGTCCGTCATACGCTGTGAAGCCTACTGGTGGGCAGTGGCTTGGCGGTTATAAGGGCGACCCCCGGCAGATCGATGTAAGTAACGCGCCGGCCCCGATCAGTGACGAGACTATGCGGTCTTATGTGGAGCGCTTGGAAGAGGCGCGGAACAGGGCGCGTGAGTACACCGAGATGACTGGGTTCGAGCCGAAGCAGGAGTTGGTCGACCGGATTCGCACGCTGGAGGCTGACATTCCCAGAATGCAGCAAAGCCAAGCCATCCGAAACTGGGTGGATTCCAACCTGAACAACTACGTCCGCAAGCAGATGGGCACGCCGGATGACCCGGTGCTGAAGTTGGCCGAGCAGGGCATCTTGCACATGCCATATCAGGAGACCGGCGTGTTGCGTGGTCTGGCCGCCCAAAGAGAAAAGGCGGGGTTCCCGGCAGAGGGGTTGGCCACCACTGACCTTGGACGTATGTGGGAGACGATATCTGACCGCAACATAGCGTCAATCGAGGCCGGCAAGTTGACCGACCCAAACTATCTGAAAGACCTTGAGCGGCGGGCAAGGGAGAATGACCCTCTGTTCAACGCCCGCCCCGGGCGAATCAATGATGACCCGTCTACTGATGTGATGACGCCGGCAGAGGCGCGAGACTTGCAGCGGTTCAAGTACATGAACTACCCGCCTGCACGCGCCCATGCCATGGAAGAGAACCAATGGCTGTCGCGTGTAGACCCAGAGACGCCTATTTACTCGTTGAGCAACCCGTTTGGCGGCAGCATGACTGAGCAGGATCTTGGCTTTGACCACGTCATTGACGTTCTAAGGGCCGACCTCGCTGCTGGCCGCATCCGTCCAGAGCAGTTGTCCAAGATGTCTATGGAACAGGCTGTGCGCCGGACGCATGAGTATGACCTCGAGCGTGCTGCCGCTATGGCCAAGGCTGCCGAAGAAGAGACGGCCAACCTGTCAGTGGCCAAGTCTTTTGATGACGGGTTCAAGATTGTCCAGTTGGACAAGCCCGGTCAGTTCGCCAAAGAGTCTGATCGCATGGGCCACTCTGTCCGGGGGTATGAACCCAGTAAGGACTCAGAAGATTGGATCGAGAGTGCTGGTGACGAGGGATCCGACTACTACGGCCATGGTGGCTGGGGTGCCATCAAGTCTGGTGACGCGCAGGTGTTCTCAATCCGGGATGCGAAGAACCAGCCGCATGTGACGATTGAATTGGGTGCTAAAGAATTCAGCCCTATTGATTGGGTAAACAGTTTGTCGCCGGAAGAAAAACGCAAGGTAGATGAGGCGCTCAAAGATGTAGAGATTGGTAGCCATAGTGCTATCAGTCGCGTTATTAAAGAGATGCCTGAATATCAAGCGGCTAAAGCGCAGCAGCCCAAAGTAATCACCCAGATCAAGGGCAAGCAGAACCGCAAGCCTGATGAAAAATATCTGCCATATGTCCAGCAGTTCATCCGCGAGGGTAACTATGAAATTGCTGGCGACCTGCGAAACAGTGGGCTGATTGATTTACAAAGCGGACAGCGTCCGGCTTTTGTGCCAACAGATGCCCCGCGCTACGTTACGCAGGCTGAACTTGATCGTATGCAACGAACCGGCAAGTTCGAGCCCGACTTCAAGGAAGGCGGTGCTGTTGAGGGCTACGCTAAGGGTGGTGCTATTAAAAGCCTAATCAAGAAGGCTTCAGAGGCGCTTGGTGAGCATGAGGGCAAGAGCCTGCTGGTTACCCAGTCTGACCGCACCAAGGTTGGCGGCAAGTTCCTTGGCGGCCCCGGCTTCTCGTCGCTGCAATTGACCGATCCGTTCTACAAGGAGGCTGAGGCTGTCTGGGGCGTAGGCAAGAAGGGTGCTGCCACGAAGATGATCAATGCCGCTCAGAGGCTGCCAGAAGGCAAGGCTATTTGGAGTACGATGATCGGCTCCCCTGAGCAGCACAAGTCGAACCAGCAGGTCTTTGACGAACTGCTGCGCAAGTTCCGGTCGTCCGCCAAAGAGGGCAACCTTGACCCAGACCTGAGAGAGCGCATCAACGCCAAGTTGGCGTCCGCTGTCGACGGTGAGGGCAAGCCGCTGTTCCCGGAGGGCGTGGACATCATGAGCCCCAAGTTCCGCCAGATTGCCAACACCTTTGACCGCCGCGCTATAGCGGCTGATGCCATGGGTGGTGTGCAGTTGGGCGGTAAGAAGGGGCAGATCATTGATTACTCAAAGATCATTGAGAGCACGACTGACCCGCTGCTAATTGACCAGCCGACTCACGCGATTGGTCCGCGGTTGTTTCAGTTGCAGGGTGACGTCATCGAGCGTCCGGATCTACATCCTGCCTATCCGTTTATTCTGACCGGTGAAGATCTGGCCACTGAGTTTGTGCCGGTGCCCAGAGATATTATGTTGCGTGACTTTGTTGAGGGTATTCGCCAGTCTAAGGGCCGTGAGCCCGGGTTTATGGATTTGACTCGCAATACCCCCAGTCAGTTTTTGTCAGAAGAGTTCCTAACCGGGCTGCAGAAGTCTGGTTTCAAGAAGGGCGGCCCTGTGAAGAAGGGTGCGCTGCCTACCAAAAGGGCGTAAATCATGGCTGAAGAGTTCCCTATTGACCCCGAGTACAACCGCTTCATCGAAGGCGTGCCTATGGACGCCGAAGCGGAGGGCCCTGAAGGCGAAGAAGGTGTGGAGGTAGACCTCGAACTGGACGAGTCTGAACTCGAGGAACTGCCGGACGGCTCTGTGGTGGTCAAGTTGGACACCAAAGGCCCCATGGACTCCGAGGACTTCTACGAGAACCTTGCTGATTCTGAGAAGGTCGACAGGTTTGATGTCCAGCGTCTGGCGCTGCGGTACATCGAACTGGCCGAAAAGGACAAGGAAGCCCGCAAGGAGCGCGACAAGCAGTACGAAGACGGCATCCGCCGCACTGGTCTAGGCAACGACGCCCCCGGTGGAGCGAACTTCAATGGCGCCAGCAAAGTTGTCCACCCGGTTATGGCTGAGGCGTGCGTGGATTTTGCATCCCGCGCCATCAAAGAACTGTTCCCGCCTGATGGCCCGACCCGCACGAAGATCCTTGGTGACGTCACTGAGGACAAAACGGCCATTGCCGAGCGCAAGTCGGACTTCATGAACTGGCAGTTGACCGAGCAGATTGAGGAATTCCGCGACGAGCAGGAGCAAATGCTCACTCAGTTGCCCCTTGGTGGCTCCCAGTACATGAAGATCTGGTACGACGAGCGTCAGAAGCGGCCCTGTGCGCAGTTTTTGCCGATTGATAACGTGCTTTTGCCGTTCTCCGCAGGCAATTTTTACACCGCGCAGCGTATTACAGAGGTGGAAGACATCTCTGACTACGAATTTAAGCGTCGGATCAACTCGGGCATGTACCGAGACACCAGTTTTATCCGCGCAACGATGGATCCGGAGCCCACTGGGCCGCAAAAAGCCAACGACAAGGTCGAAGGCCGCGCCCCGAATGACAACGAAGACGGTGTTCGCCGGGTTTATCACGTCTATACGTGGCTGGAACTCGAGGATGACCCGTATTCCAAGGGTGAGATGGCCCCGTACATCCTGATGATCGATGAACTCGAGTCGGAAGTGCTGGGTTTGTACCGGAACTGGGAGGAAGGCGACGAGACGATGACCAAACTCGACTGGATTGTCGAGTTCAAGTTCATCCCGTGGCGTGGCGCCTATGCCGTAGGTCTCCCGCACCTCATTGGTGGCCTCTCAGCGGCTCTGACGGGCGCTCTGCGTGCCCTTATGGACTCCGCCCACATCAACAACGCAGCCACGATGCTGAAGTTGAAGGGTGCGAAGTTGTCTGGCCAGTCGCAACAGGTCGAAGTGACGCAGGTTGCTGAGATTGAAGCGGCCCCGGGGGTGGATGACGTCCGCAAGATTGCCATGCCGATGCCGTTCAACCCGCCGAGCCCAGTGCTTATGGAGTTGCTGGGCTGGCTGACGACCGCGGCGAAGGGGGTAGTGACCACCGCCGAGGAAAAGATCGCTGACGTGACGTCACAGGCCCCTGTAGGCACTACTCAGGCGCTGATCGAGCAGGGTGCAGCGGTGTTCTCCGCTATTCACGCTCGTTTGCACGAGTCGCAGTCGCGTGTGCTGCGTGTTTTGAGCCGTATCAACCGCTGGTACCTCGAAGACATGCGCCGCGGCGAGGTTGTTGAGGATCTGGACATCACCCGTGAGGATTTTGCGCGGGTAACTGACGTTGTCCCGGTCTCTGACCCGCACATCTTCTCTGAGACGCAACGTATGGCTCAGACGCAAGCCGTCATGGCCATCATGGAGAAGAACCCCGACCTGTTTAACCGCAAAGCCGTGATTCAGCGGTTCCTGAAGCAGATCAAGGTGCCGGGTATCAACGAACTAATGGTCGACGTGCCTGCGCCGGCCAAGATGGATGCGGCGAATGAGAACGTAGCGATGTCGATTGGTCAGGCAGCCTTTGCGTACCCCGAGCAAGACCATCTGGGGCACATTCAGGCTCACTTGGACTTCGCCAAGAGCCCGATGTTTGGTGCCAACCCGTTCATCGCCCCGGGATTCCTGCCAAAGGCGGTGGAACACATCAAGCAACACTTGGTGCTGTGGTACCTGAACCGCATGAACGGCTACGTCGAGAAGTCTCTGGGCCGTCGTATGGATGACTACGAACTGCTGCAAGACCCGGCCATGGTCGACAAGTTGTTTGGTGCCGCCTCGCAGCACGTCGAGATGGATGCCGACCAGACGCTCAAGGGGATCATGCCGATCATCCAGCAGATGGTTCAGCAGATGGATCAATACAAGCCGAAGCCCCAACTTACGCCAGATGGTCAGGTGCTGCTGCAGACCAGCATGGCCGAGACACAGCGCCGTGCTGCCCGCGACGAAGCGGAGATGGCGCTCAAGGGACAAGAGGCTGCTGCAGAGATCCAGATCAAGATGCAGAAGATGCAGCAGGATCACCAGAAGGACATGGAAGAACTCCAACTCCGATTGGCCATTGCTATGGGCGATCAGGAGATGCAGGAGCGCATCGAGACAGCCCGGTTGACCCGCGATGCCGCCAAGTTGAAGCAGGACGGCGAGAAGGCTGTGTTGGACATAACCATGAAACAAGGAGGCCCAATTGGCTACCAGTGATCAGGAGCAAAAGAGCGTCAATGTGCCGCAACACAAGCGCATTGCCATGGGTGAGAAGTTGGATGGTACGAGCCTGCAGCCGAAGGGCGGCAGCCAGACGAATGGAGGTGCATTGAGCCAAGCGAAGAAGAAGTGAAGACGATTGGAGACCTAATCGGCGGCATCAAGGCCAGACAGGCTGAGATTGCCGCATCCCTTGCTGCTGGACACGCGACGACGTTTGAGGCGTACCAGCGCATGGTTGGTCAGCATATGGGCCTACAAGAGGCCCTAGACATTCTTGATTCACTAATGAAGGAAGAAAATGACGACAGGTAACCCGGAGGCTTCTAACGAAGCCGAGTTGGCTTGGGCTTTTCCGAGCGTAGACCCCGGTGCAAAACCTCTCGGCGGACGCATTCTTGTACAACTGCGTCGTACCAAGAAGAAGGTTGGGCAAGCGGGGATTATCTTGGTCGAGGAGACCAAGGAAACCGAGAAGTGGAACAACATGGTGGCCAAGGTCAT
>VFQS010001868.1_pt1 | contig 18238 bp, 19 predicted proteins | sample 3512361 | NCBI WGS metagenome assembly VFQS01 (sample SAMN10412375, study PRJNA504923) | tailings metagenome | isolation source: Relicate 1 Philex TSF3 active mining | place: Philippines
TGATTTGAAAAACCATATCGACATCCTTCGCATGTAGAATATTTATCCCATGATTCTTCCGAATAGTCCATAAATCTAATATTATTTTTTTCACACCATTCTATTAATTTAACATTGTTATTTTTATGCGCAATTCTTGCAACATCTGACGGTATATCAATCTTATTATCTACACACCATTGCAAAATATGTATAGAAGTAGTTTCACATGCGATTCTAAAAATATCATTCATTCTTTACAAGTATTAAACTACAGTTATATTTTTCAATTTAAACGTTAATCTGTAATAGTAAATGAAATATTATTATACATGTGTATTTGTATCTATAACAAATTTAATACTTCTTTCTTTATGGTATAATTTTAATGTTTGTATAATACTAAATATAATAACCATTTGTATAAAATTTTGGAATTGTTATTTAGTAATTGATGTTCTATTACTATTTGATATTTTATTCGATGTAACAATTTTAATGTTATACGTTAATTCATTTGATGCGAAGATAGTTTGCATGACTCTTTTAGGATATACCATAATAATAAATACTATTGCACTATGTATGATTTCTATCAGAAAATCAAAAATTAACTTAAGCAAATCAATTCACTTAGATCTTACTGACTGGTCATGTAGTATATGTTTAGAATCTTCACGTAGTATGATAGTAGAAACGCACTGCTTGCATGTGTATCATGAATCTTGCATTATGAAATGGACAACATCAAATACAACGTGTCCCATGTGCAGAACTTGTTTATTTTGTAAACCTTAACAAAGTGTAAAGTTTAATTATCATATGCTTATTCTCTAAGTTTATATGAATGGAAAATATCTATCGATCCATTGTATTTATAAATTATGAAGTTTCCACAATGTTTACCATTGAATAGTTCATAATCAACTAGTTTATTATTGTATTCGTCTAATAAACTGAAGCGTCCAGTTTCTAGAGTAGGTATATGACAGGAAAGAATTTTCAAAATGTTTCCCCAATATGACTCATTTTTGAATTGTAAGTTTACTTGGTTATGATAAATTATTTCAGCATGATCAGTTTGCAAATATTTTTTGATAATTGGATGAATATATCCTTTTTGTAAATTATTAAACATAACTATACACTGATCTAAATAAGAATTCATTAGTTCTTCGTTTTTATCAGATGTATGTTCATAGTAAATATAGACTTCTTCACCTTTCTTTATATCATGAAGAGAAAAAACTCCGCCAAAAGATAAATCAGTTAAAAGATTTTTCATATTATTACTGTCCCATGTCGTAGTAAAAGCTCCAGCATTAAAATGTTTTGATGAATTAAACCAAGATTTATAAATCCCAATCACATGCAGATCGTCTATTTCTGAAAATCTATTTCTAAATATTTTCTGGTCTATTTGTTTATCTAAATCGCAGGTTAAATTTCTTGGATATAATTGATCGCGTGATTTTTTATCTATTTTTAGCCATTTTTGTAATACTTGATGAGTAGCGCACATAACATGTTCAACTAGAAGTAACGTACCTTTTGGTATATCTTCTGTAGTTATCACTTTTTTGTAATCATTCTCAAATTTAAACTCAATAGATTGTGAGAATAATAATTTTGTAAACTCCATTTTTTATGAATATAAAACGATACTTAATTTTTTCATTTTAAGTTTCTAATACACATATATGATATATAACAAGTATATTCTAAGTCTTCTTTCATTTGTATATCAATTGTGCAGTTTTCTATTTTGCTAAAATTAAAACCACCTTTAGGACTAAATGAAAATCCGTTTGGTATTATATCTTTGCAAAACGGCACAAGAATAAAATTTTTAACTTTATACATTAATGGTATAGCGTTTAATAGCACATCGCTTTCATAATAAGATCTATTATCAATGTTAAAATCTATAGACTTTATTGATTCTGTTTTGAATTTTTCGTTATCCAATATACCAATAATTAAATAAGCAATACTATCATCTGACTGAAAATTAATAGTGATTTTATTTTTGAATTTATAAGTACTATAATGTTGAAATGATTCATATATTAAATTCATTGTTTTCATATTCTTTATCATAAATGCACGTTCAGCGCCAGAAACAATTGTATAATTATAATATATATCGCATTTTTCTACATAATCTTCATATGATATTTCGAACTTTTGTTTTATTTCATTTTGTACACTCAGAGTATGAGCATACGATAAGTCTAATGAACGTAAATAAAATGGAATTATAGGACAATTGCTTCTATGAAAAAAAAGTGGAATGCAAGTTGTAAAATTTAAATTATCATATAAAAATTGTATTGAATCTTTTGTTAAATGTTCAACTAAATAATTCCCATTATAAAATTTAAATGATTTAATTTTTAGCAAATCATTAACTAATAAAGAATTTAATAAATCTGGTACCATTGGCATTTTAGCTATTGCTATATGATTTTCTAACGTATATGAATTTTTGACAGTATGATAAGATCTCCAGTTATTTTTAAGGAAGTCTTGATACTTTGTTGAATAATCAAATCCATATTTGTCTTTTTCATTAGCTCCATATTGTGCTAATTGTATGAAAGATACGTCCATTTTTAACATGAAATAAATATTTAAGCATTCATTTCCAATGAAATGAATATCGTATAAATTAAAATATTTTCCAATTGAATGAGCAATAAAAACTTAGTATTGTTTTTAGTAGATCTTTACACTGAAATACAGATAATGCCTTGCATGTATTATATCTAGTTGTATCTTTTCCATTTTTAAATCGATCAAACCATACTTCTATTTTACTTTCAGGAATATTAAACATATATGGTATTATATATGGTATCATAGTATTTCCGACCATAACCATTTTATTTTTAAAAAGATATTGTTTTTGTTCCAACATGGGTGAAGGATTTCTGCTAATCAATATTTTATCAAAGTCTGAATTATTATTTGATATCATCTTCATACCTATATGTTCAAATGTATTATAAATATATGAGTTAAGAATGAAATGATCTGAGAATTGTTTCATTGTATAAACTGAAGTTGTATAGTTATTAAATATAACATAAATAAATCCAAGTAAATTTCTTATATTAATATCATTTGTATTTATATCACATAATAAGGAATAAAAATGAATATAGCTTGATGCAAAATCCATAAATCTAGATCTAATACTGTTCATAAAACTTATATTATATTCAAAATAAAATCTGATAAACTTAATATTAATATGAAAGTATGAGTGTATTAAATCGGTTTCAAATTTTATCATGTCGTTTTCTAAATTATTGAGATTTATACCTTTTGTTGGATCGATTAAAAAAATATCACTATATTTTTGGAAGAAAGGTAATTCGCAACATGTAGGTATTTTATGTATTTGTACAATATAACGAAATAGATTATCAAAATATCTTAGAAAGATTCTAGGGTTATCTTTTGTGGTTTGGCATTTCATGCACATGTAGTCAAATAAGTTATATCCATTTTTATCTACTTCTTCGAAACTGATAAAAGGATCGATGTCTTTTAAGAATTGGATAATATTAACGTTTTCCATGTATACTCTTGGATAAGGAAGTGGATACCCAAGTTGGTCAATAATCTTATAAACGTTCAGACACAACACATTTATTTTTGTATTTCTATAGAGTTCCATATTATTAAAAAAATATAAGTTCCAGTCTATGTGAAGTTTTTTAATTATTTGTTGAGTTTCGTTGATTTGATAGCATTTGAATAAGACACTTGAGAGAACGTAGTTCATATCTTCAGGTAAAAATGTAATATCATTTATATTTAGAAAATCTAAAATTATTTGAAAGTTAGAGTCATAATTTGAATGCATTTTGAATAAAGTCGCCAGTAATGAATATTTATTATTTGTTTCGTAAGTTGAAAATAGTTCTTTTGGATTTTCAGAATTTATAATTTTATCAAAAGTTTTCTTATATTGTTCTGTCCAGTTAAAAAATGTAATTATTTTAATTATATAATGCAAATCAGTTGTAGAAAATAGGTAATAACATAATAAACTGCATTTATTTGTTGAAGAATAAATATTTTCTAGGTTAAATTGGTTATAATATTTGTTTCTTTTTAATGAGTTTATAAGAAAGAAGTTACCGTTGAATATGCTTTGAAGTTCTTCAAAGAAATCGAAGGCTTCAGCAAATCCATTTTTACACATAAAGTCGCTATTTGATAGCGTTTCCATTTGGAAGAATGGAAGAGAATGAATGTGATCATCTTTGAATTCTAATTTTCTTTTAGGCATTTTTATTACGTTATAAAGTATAACGTAATTTTTCATTTTACTTTTATTTTAAGTCCCATACCATAGCTACATTTATAAGTAATTTCGCCATTATCATTATAAGTTATAAAATCGCCATTTAATTGATTCATAAAATAATTCATTTGTACTTTAATTTTACCAAATTTATCATACTCTATACATGGGCCGGTTTTTTTATTATTAACATAATTGATTTCATGATGAACTGTACCATTTTCCCAATATTCTATAAATTTTCCATTCTTTTGTCCATCTATATAGCTATATTCTTTATATATTTTTCCGTTAACATAATATTCTTTTGTTTCACCAATTAATTTTCCAAACTCATAATTTGATTCAATTTTTACTTGGCCATTTTCCCAATATTCTATATGCTTACCGTGTAAAACGTCATTAACATAATTTTTATGTAATTTTATTTCTTCATTTTGATAATATTCTTTGGATTCACCTTCAAGACAATTCATAACGAAATTATTTTCGCATTTTTTAATACCATGATCATAAGTTATAAATTTACCATTATATTTACCGTTTATAATATTTGATTCTGTATATAATGTACCGTCAGGGAAATATGTTTTTGATACGCCATTCTCAACGCCATTTTTATAATTAAATTCGGATTGTAATATGCCTGATTCATAATATTTATAATAAGTTCCATCTAATTTCCCATTATATACGGTAAATAACGATTGTAGAGCACCATTTTCGTACCAATCTTTATGAGTTCCATTAGGTAAGGATTGTATAGGAATATCATAAAGCAGAGCGCGTTCTTTGTCGATAAAGAAATGAATTCCCCTACTGCAAACATTTTCCAAGTCCAAGTCAAAATCGTCAATAATAATTGTGTCTCCGACGTTATAATGAATGATCTTATTGGAAAATAATGTATGACATGATTTAGCATTTTCAATATCAACAACAATGGCTTTGTTAGTTCTATATTTTGCCTTTATAGGATCATCGATATTCTTTCTATTTATGTTAGAAAGTGCATCATCAGGTATTTGTAAAGTGACAAGTACTCTATCCTTGCCATTTGTTGTACAGATTTTATAAGCTGTAGTCATTTAATGACTATTATATTAAAGGGTTAAACTCAATTTATATATAAATAAATAAATGAAGGGTACAAGAGAACTAGATTTATATTCGTTTACACGAGAAGAAATTAGGGATATATTTGAAAAGTATTGTGAATATAGAGTTAATGAACGTCAAACTAAATATGAGAATGAATATAGTTATATAATAAATAGTCCATGGGAAATACAAAAGATTATATTTCCGAGTCAATATGATGCACAATTGACTTTTATATATTATTGTTCAAGTAATAAACGCCAATTACATGACATTATAGATTCTAATCTTGGTAGAAGTATAGGAATATTAACTCCAAAAATAAAGATTGACGGTATTCTTATATGTGAAGATAGGGGAGATTTTGATTATACAATATTTACAACTAGATATATTGATATATTTTTAGAATCTATATATTTGGTTGAGTTACGTCTTATTAATTTTAAACAATCAGTTATTTTTACTGATAAAAATAAGATTAAAAGATGTAAAAAATATTCATTCTTTAATGTTGAGTTTTCTGTAATAGAAAAAATGCGAGATAATATAATGCAAACGTCTAGACTTCATGTAGAAGATTGTTGTTTGACTTCAAATAATATGAAAATATTTGATGAATATTGTGAAAAGAGTAGGCAAGAATTAATAATATGGAATATAAAAACTACTGAACAATTAGTTATAAAAAATTCGATATATATGATGCACAAAATGAAGATTGATAGAATTATTTCTCATATTGGACATATGATAAGCGATTATTGTTTAATTTGGATTGGCAGAATGGCTGGTTGTGGATTATATTTTGATGCATATTCTTATTTATACAATCCATATCAATATCATATGCTTTATAATATACGAGAATTAGGAATATATGATATTAGTTCTGATTATGAGTTATTTCTCATTATAGATTGTTGTATAACATCAGAAGAAAATAACATAGTTTTATTGGATTTTTCAAATTCTAAAATAACATTAAAAGATTTGAGACGACCATATGATTTTGAATATCAATACTATACAGATGATGAAAGATGGTTTATAAATAAGGTAAGAATGATACCAAAGTTGTCAACAATTGTATTAAAAAGTACTTTAATTGATAATGATACATGGAATATATTATCAACTGAACTTAATCATTTGACCTTGGTTCGTTAAATTGGTTAAAAGGATGATTTTGTGGTAAATTATCTATGAGTGTTTTATTAGATAATAAAATATAATTATTTTCAAACTGATTTCCAATGAATAAATTTTTACCAAAATTGCATTTTTCGTTAACAAAATTATTTTTAGAAATACCTATTTCTTGTTTTTTAGCAAGTTCAGCATTTAAAATTGAAGAAAAATCTTGTATATCTAGATTTGTGAATAAAAATTCCCATATATGATATCTAGGCGGAATTAATTCAAATTGTTTCTCATTTATAAAATTAAAAAAATCTGAAATATCTGGATCTGTTTTATCTATTAATTTGAATTTCTGTATTAAATCTTTTTGAATTTTTTCAATAAATTCCCATACGTCATTAAGTGTCATTATTGGTGATTTTGCAGTAATATTTGATACACTCGATAGTAAATCATTAGATGAGTTAGTTTCTTTGTTATATTTTAATGATATAAATTCAGTTATGAAATATAACATGCAAGTAATTGATGAAAAAAATGTTTCATAACTATATCCAAAAAAATCTGAAGCTAGTACTTTAGTATTTAGATACTTAATAACGTCATTTATTTTTTCTTTTATAATATTATCATTAGTATCATTCATAATTGATTTTAATTGTGATATTGTTTTGAATGGAGTATCAAAATTTAACATATTTGTTGGATTTAAAAATAAATAAATAAAATGAACAGCACCTACCAAAAATGTATCTTCAAAAAAAGAATTGCCTTTATAATTATAATCTTTTATTACATCTAAAAATATTCTTTCATCTATTCCATATGAATCATCTAATATATCTTTAACGTTACCAAATGTTTTGTTCCATAAATCAATTGGCCAAATTCTATCTTCATTTAATGATCTTCTTGCTGCCCATGCTGCTGCATACGCAGCAGATTTATAACCTACATGTTTTGGTTTATAATAAATAGAATGATACATCCACATTTTTTTATCAGAATTTTTCCATGCCATTCGCCATTCATTATCATAATCTTTATTTGAATTAGTTTTACAAGGAATTGTGCTATGAGCATCTCTAAAATATACGGAATTCAAACCTTTCATTATTAATGGTACAAAACGTACAACTGTTCCAAAATATTTTGACTGTCTTATGAGAGAGTTTTCTTCTCCACAATTGTCATAAATTATAATACAATATCTATTTGGATATTTAGTATAAATATTATTAAAAAAATCCAAAATAGTTTGAGAATAACTAATTTTATAATCGATAATTCTTTTGTCGATAAAATGAATTATTGCAACATCTTCCCAATTTTTCAGAGTCAAAAAATGATTAAAATTTCTAAATTGTGTAAATACATATCTATCTTTCCAATCAAGCATATTAGACTCATTTGCACAAAATAATGAAAAACTCATTACTCTAGACGAATTTAATTTACATGTATCTCTATGTACTTTAAAATTACAAAAGTCTAACTGATTAACTAAGTCATTATTTATTTCAATTGAGTCTATTGAGTCCATTTTTATATTAAATATAATATTTAACTTTACATTAAGTAAAGTTATGTCTTAGATTTTTTCTAATTTTGTATGATCAACTTTGATATTTAATTTATTCAAACGTTCTTTATTAATTGATAGTTGATCTAGTTTACAATCGTGCATGTAGCCAAATTTATGAGTCATGCAGAATTTTTTTGTTAAATCGCATTTGCATTCATAATAATCAATACCAGTTTTTATATTACATACAGAACATCTTATTTTAGTACTAGTCATTTTTAAATAGTACCGAAAAATTTTCATTTTAATTTTAAATAATTTATCATTGGCTCATGCGATTCTTCCAAGTCTGCAATATACTTATATCTATCATTCCACTCTATTTCTTCATCTTCGAAACTAATCCTTCCCAATTTTATTAACTCTTTCAATAATTTCATATCTTTAACTGCTAGTATATCTATCATAACTGATGCAACTTTTTTACGTTTAGTCCTTATTATATCCACAATACTTGTTAATAAATTTGTCCTTTCTGAAATAAATTTAGCCCTATTTTCCAAATTTTCCATTATTTTATTATCTATAAAATTTTGATCTTTATTCATAATCTCAAAATGATTGTGATAATGATTTAATTTCATACCATGTATATGACCATTACAAAATGCATATTTTGACCACATGATTTCAGACGCTTCTACACAACTTGTAACAGAATTATCACGAAAATAATCTATATTTCCATATTCTTCGTACGTTTTATAATGATAATTTATATTTCCAGGATCATCCATACTATTCAAATAACTTTGAAACATGCAACATGTTTCATCATACTCTATATCTTCATCAGCGTTTCTTATCTTAAAATAATCTTCATACTTACTCAATCCATTTTTAAATCGTTCCAAAATTTCTTCTCCCTTAAGACACCATGTATCATTCATGTCTAAATTAATCCTATTAGATAACATGAAATAAAGCTGAATAGTAGTCCATGATGGTCCTATTTCTCCAAGACTTATACCCTTTTTATTAAACTCATCTATTATAGCCTTTAAGGCATATAAACAATTTTCATCGGTCCATTCAAAATTATCCAGTAAACATTCATACTTGTTTTTATCACTTAATTCTTTTGTAAGATTTGAGTAACGCTCAAATGATATCAATGAATACAATCTCGTTAACCATTCCTTAACTTTTTGAAACCCAGATTCATAATATAAACCGAATAAAAAATTCGGTATAAATCTTTTTTGGGCAATAACGTTATCTAATTCTTTTACTATTAATTCAATATCAATATTTTTCTTAGAAAGATATAATACATTATTATGAAACTTAAAAAAATCTTTGATCTTAATTTGTCTAAAATAGCATCCTTCACACCATCCACATTCTCCATTCCAGCCTTTTAGACTACAATGAAAGTATCCAAAGTATCCACCGCGTTTTATATTATCTTGTTCTCCGCCACAAACGAGACAATCAAAATCAAAATGACCCATTTAACAAAATTAGATTATATGTTTAACACTTTTATTTTTTTCTGAGAATAGATAAATGAGATTTGTATCTACAGCAGGTTTAGCGGTTAGCGCATATTCAGGTTATAAAATGGGTGAAGCAATTACAGCAGGAAGAGTTCAATACGAAGAACAAAAAGCAAAGGATGAAGCAGCAAGAGCAGCAGAAGAAGCAAGAAGAGCTGCTTTAACACAAGAACAACGCGATGCAGAAGATGAAGCAATCAGAAAACAAAAAGAAGAGAGAGACGAATTAGCTAGACAAAGTTTAGAAAAAAGCCGTGACGAATTTAAATCTGATATGATGACAGCATTACCATATTTAGTTACATTTTTTGTTATTTTAGGTTTGATAGCGTTAAATGTTTATGCATGGTCAAAGAAATGGATATCAGATGCTACTAGTGGTTATATTAATAGAGTTTTATTATTTCCATTTTATTTAATACATTTGGTTTTTAAGGTTTTAAAATTAGACTCGTGGAAAACTTCTGAAGTTTTCTTTTCTAAGTAAAGTTAAAAATTAATGTTATCGTATGCTGCCGAAGGCTGAGCGAAGCGATCAAGTTTGTCCCGAAGGGACTGAGCGCTAGCGATAAAACCTACCAACTTATTTTATAATACAGGCTTATCAGAGCCTGTTGTACTAAATAATCTAGTTCGCCCTATGGGTTTTGATCATACTGGCCTTCGGCCGGAGTGATTCGCACGATCTGAGTGTATTCAGAAAAAGTTAAAATGATTGGATATAAGGTAATTACAAATGAAGAATCTAAAAGGCTTATTGCAATACTAGATATTCCAGATAACGCGCAAACAAATTTGCAAAATATCGTTGTGATAGAGCATTTGTTATGGATATAATAGATCCGCAAACAAATGTTTCTTACGAAAAAGGATTAACTATGTTTTACGAGAAAAAAATAACATATACTAAAGGTTCATTTATTAAAATAAATGATTGGGATTATTATGAAGATAAAGTATGTAGTAGTGGTATTCATTTTTTCTTAGATAAAAATTTAGCGTTGGCATATCGTCTATATGATTATACATGGATAATCAATGAAGTTTATAAGGAAAAACAAATAAGGCTAAAATATAATAATAACTTTTCAGGAATACACAACGAATATTTTGATAGTGGAAAATTAATGGTAACTATAGAAATTAAAGACGGATCTATAATTAAATTAATTGATTATTATTCTAACTGTACAAGAATAATACTATTAGAAAATGATAACGTTATCTCGATAAAAGACGTCTAAACTCACTTTATTATTGTATAAAGTGAAATTAAATGAGTTTACCATAACATTTTATAAGTTTATAATGAGTTTAAACGAGTTTGAAGACGCGCAAGAATTCGATCAATTTGAATTACAGCAGTCGATATTAAAGAATGAACAATTATTCGTTCCACATCCAAGTTTTCCACGTGGAAAACTTTACACAAATAACATAACGTGTTTTAGTTATGCATTTGTTAAGACCAAGACATTAAAAGAATTGATGATTTGTCCATGTAAGTTTCAACGACAATTAAATATGGATTTTGTAAACATTATTTATAATGACCTTGCAAATACTAGGACAGGAATTAAGTATGTTCAAGGAAAAATAGTTCTTGTTGTTAATATTATTGAACGTTCTGTAACTGTATATGACGGCCAGCATCGTGTTGAAGCAATTAAAAAGCTTGATGATGATTTTGCGCAAGAATTAGATTGTGATGTAACTGTGTATTGGGTACGAACTAATGATGATAAGATATTGTTTGATCTTTATAATAAAATTAATAATTATAATTCTCAAAGCGTAGAAGAACGTAATGCGCAAAAGAATTTACAAGAATTACTAGATGCTAATTTTATATCTATTTTTTGGAATGATTCGAATGAAAAGAATGTATGGAAAGGATCAGGTCCACGCGGACAAAATAAACCTTTGAGTATAATCTCTTCTGAAGAGACACAGATTAGCAAGAGTCCATCAAATAAGAATTATAAGTGGAGAAATAGTTTACGAGAAATTCGACATGTTCTTCAGATATATGAACAAGAGTTGTTAAAATTATATGAAACTTGGGATAAAGTATTTATTTTTATGCGAGATTTTAATGATAGTATGAGTAAAATTGATAACGATAAAAAGTTAAGTTTTTTTACTGAATTAGATTATACTGCAAAAGAAGGTGAATATGCTAATAAGTACTGTTTTTATTTAGGAGTAAAGTCATTAGAACGAGTAATACGAAATAGACTTAATATACAAGAATTAGACTTTTAAATGGAACAATCATTACATAATATAACGAAAAATTTATAAACTTTACCCTTGTAAAGTTTAGAATTTATTTACGGAAATCGCGAAGTGATCTTCAGAAACGATTTCAAATATTGTATTTTCTGGACATATAGCCTTAAGTCCACCATATATAAATGTTATATAATGATCATTTGCATCTTGTCCATTTATAGGACATAATAACAAATAAGTATTAATTGGTTTTTGTAATCGATCGAATCTTTTTTTAACTGATAATGTGTTACTACAACTTATAATTTTAAGACTGTTATCTCCTATTGGGATTGTTTGAATATTATCACCATCATATAACGTTATACTCTTAAATTTTTTTGCAATATTGAATAATTCTTGTCTACTAATTAACCAATCTGTATAACTTGAATCTTTTAGCTGAATTTTTTCTAAAAATAAAGAACATGCATTGAACTCAGCCTGTTTTTTACCATAACCAGTTGACTCTATTGTTGAATTTAAAAACGTGACGCATGACTTAAAAATTGGATTATGATCAGTGCCAGATACTTTAAATGTTTCAAAAATTGGACTTTTAACGTTATATTTAACAGAATATTCTATTATTTTATTTTTAGGGCTAATTGCATTCATTTTAATTACAAATTTATAAACTTTAACTTAATATTTTATTATATAATTCACAACAATAAATGGCTGCATAACATTCATAGCAACGTTATTTCCAACAGAACTTGTAGTAAATGTATGTGTATGAGCACCACCTGAATTTACTGTAATTCCAGTATTTTCATAACTTGTATACCATGTTTTTAAACCAGCACTATCTGCGCTAAATCCTGGTGGATTTGTTCCACTATTATTATAATCATCGTTAATTGTAGTAAAGTTATGTCTATGACCTGGATCAGTAATCCCGTGAGTGTGCGATCCGTTTGAATCGACTGTACCAGAGTGATTATGTGAAGGTAATTCATCTGATGATATACTATGAGTTTTTTCACCGCCTAGTTTATTTATTGAATTAAATTCAGATTGGGTTGAGTCAAAACCAACAGGAACTCTTCCTTTGAAATTTGGCAAATTGAATGTAGTAGATCCATTACCAGCTCCATACATTGTTCCTATAACAGAAAATAAATTTGCATATATCGTACGACTTACTTCTTGACCTTCGCAAATAAAGTATCCAGATGGAGCGACTATTCCTGCAAACTGAGAAATAACTCCAGGAGGAACCAAGGACCACATAGAATATGATAAATTTTTTGTAGTAGTATCATAAACTATTGGATGCATTAATGATTGATTTTGAGGAAGAGTAGGCATATTTATTGAGTTTACTTTTAATGAATCGATTGATGCATTGGTTCCTGTAATATTAGTAACAGTTAAATTACTTACTAAAGCATTTTGAGAATAAACTGTAGTACCTGTCATTATTTGTACATGCAAATTTGAAGTTTCTGAATTTATGATTGATTCGTTAACATAAGTAATATTAACAAAATGAGCATTGGTACCTGTTAAATTTTCAACTACTAAATTTGTGATATTTGAATTTTGACTCGATAAATTATCTATTGTTCCTGTTATAGCATGTAAGTTATTAAAATTACCAGTAGAACAAGATAAGTTAGTAATAACGCCAGTTGAACAAGATAAGTTAGTAATAACGCCAGTTGAACAGTTCAAGTTAGCAATAACGCCATTTGTCGAGTATAAACCAGTTGCATTCAATTGTGATACATTAATAGTATTTGCATGACTAAGATTAAAATTAGAGAATGCGCCAGTTAATATTCCTTGAGATTTTATAGTATCGCTATTAGTTATATTAGTTGTAAATAAGTTTGATAAATTTGCTGTCGAGCATGTTAAATTATCTATATGTCCATTCATACTATTAAGATTCACGTTATCGATTCCAATGCTTGTTAAATTTGTATTGGTTATTGTAGTAGCAACTAAATTTTGCATTGTACCGGAATTTGCATAAAGTGTATTAATTATTGAATTATTAATTGTTGCAGTTCCTGTACATGTTAAAATTCTAAGACCTAAATTATCTATATTTGCTTGCGAGGTAGTTAGTGTAGAGCTATGTAAATTTGTAGCATTTGTATCAATGGTAGATAAATAATTTATGTTACCATTTGTGCTATATAATTGACGTGAAGTTATAGTATCGCATGTAATACTGTTTGAAACGTTAATTGCATTGGAAGTTAAAAGACTTGTAGCTATGTTTGTTGAGTTTAATGAGTTGATTGTTCCAGTTGAACAGATAATAGAATCAGTGGTTAAGTGTTGAACGTCAAGATTTTGAATTGACGCCGAATTAATAGTAGCATCAGTGATATTAGCTCCAGTATTTACATTAATATTATTTACGTTTATGTTAAAAGATTGATTATTGTTAGGATAAACGTAAGGTGGTTGAAATACACTTTGATTGAATGACATCTTTACTATTGTAAAGATAATTTTATTTATCAATAGTTTATTAATTATAGTTTTAGATTTTAATAATAATTTAAAATGGAATATATAAAAGAAAATTTAATAAAATATCAAGAGTCTAATCTAACTATAAATGAATTAAAAAATATTTTTTGTATTTTAAAATATCATATTGACTGTAGAAAAAATAATAAAACGACTAATTGTATCCAGTTATCTTATTATAAATGCCCTACATGTAATATAATAAATACAGAAAATCTTACAGTGATTGAAAAATTGCATGATCTTATTGACCACATGTTTTTAAATAATGAAAAAATTAGTATAAATGTTATTTATAAGAAATTTATATCAATATATTTCCCTGAAGGAAATGAATCTATTTTTAAATTAGTAGATCGAAACTCGCTTATTGACTTTACAAAAGATAGTTCATGGGCTTATCATTTATGGAAACATATAGATAAAAAAGAAATACGATGGCAAGACTGTACAAAAGTAATTATATTTGCGATTAAGTACGATTTTTATGAATACGACACTCTTTATTGGAACAACATTGTTTGTTCTAAATGGTATAATTATATTAAGCATATGGATATGACTGCGCTGATATATTATCACAGGGAAAACATAATTATTAATGATAGAAAAAAGCAAAAAATAATTGATATATATTTGGAGTATAAGAAGAACGTATATGATTTTTTTTATACGCAAATATATAAAGATATTGCAATATGTATTATTCAATTCTTTCCCTAATCATGTTTAATTTATAGAAACGTTAACAAATAAATAAAGAATGAGTACATTATCGCAGAAACATTTCATAAACTACCGAAGGATAAGGGTACATGTAAATTATACTTAAAATTTAAACCATACGAAGGATCAAAAATGTACTGTAAATCAGAAAACTATAAATTAGGTGGTCAAAATATAAAAATTTATGGTCAATTAATATCAAGTATTCCAATACAAAAATAGATTTAAATAATTATTATTATACTATCAAATGTATAATATACTTGACGTAATATTTATAATATTCATAATAGTAACATTATATGAAATTTATTTTACAATAAATAAAGAAGATGAGTAATTAAACTTTAAAGTAAGTTAAAGTTTATATAAATGACAAAGAAACATAAATTAACCCAAAAAGATGTTGATGCTATGTTAGCACAAAACGGAGAAAAAGAAGTAGTTAATCCTATGGAATTGTTTGATCCTATTAAAACTCAATTAGATATAGTCAAACATGAAAATCACTATGGAAACAAAATGGAATCATTAAGTCCAAGACGTTTATACGAAGGATACTATTATTCTAATTCAGATGACGGTAAAGTATATGTTTGTTTGCCATTGGAAGATAATGACATTATTGAAAATACAGTATCAATCAGAAATGGTAAATGCAAATGGGTAGAAAAAACATGGAATTCAGAAAAAAAGGAACATGGAATGAATTATGATAATACAAAATTACATAATACTACTTATAATTATCCAGATAATAAAGTATTAGATAAGTGGGACGTAGAAGTAGGTTTATATCAAACATTAGATATAAATTCAGCAGAACAACGAGAATTCTGGAAAAATGTTTGTAATACTGAAGTACCAATGGAAAATATTTTATCTCGTACAAATTGGGAACTAGATGCAGAATTTGTAAAACATTGTGAAGAAAATAGATCTATCGTATTAGGAAATGTTGTAGATGTGATGATAAGTCATGTATTTAAAAAATGGATTTTATAAATCTAAACTTTACAATTATTAAAGTTTAATCTAATATAAAACTAATAAATGTTGGAATAATTACATTTGATACTATTATTACAACTGACATTATATGTTTATAACTAGGCATGAATCCGTAGAATGAAATACCTAATGTTCTAATTTCGTTATATTTTAGTAGCGGTTCTATAAATTTATTATCAATTATATCGTGTTTATAAAAATAAGTTTTGAAAAAGTCATTTAATTTATTTAATTCGCAAATCGGAATTAATAATTGAAACCATGCGTATATATAGAAAATTAACAAAATGATTTCAAATGTAAATTTTTTATAAACTACTAATACAAAACTTATTGGTATTCTAAAAGATAACATGCAAAATGTTATTAACACAACATTAATCCAGTTTTGGTTAAATCGTTTTGTTGTTTTATAAAAATGATTATACATTTGATATATACTATCAATATCAGTTGGTTGTGTACGACGTTTCAATCCTTTCATCCAATTCCTAATTACTGTAGTTTGTCCCATACAATATACATTAATATATAAAAATATGCTACAACATATCATGTAAAAAAATAACCAATAGTGTCCTATTAAAATTGATGCTAATATTTGAATAGTTGTTGTGTCGTTACTAACTTTAAGAGATATTGGAATACATATCTGACAATATAGTGCGATAATTATGAAACTCATGGTTATTAGTCTAAGTGATTTTTTTTGATTCTCTGTGCATTCTTTTTCAAAGTTTGAATACGATAAATTATCATCCTTTAACTTAAAATAATTAACACAGCTAATATATACAATATATACGACAACTATGTTAAAAAGTAATATATAGTTGTTGTCAGTTGGATAAAAATTTTTAAATAAGAATGGAATAATACAAGCTGATAAGCTTAATATGGTATACCATGTGTTTAATATTTTTTGTAATATTGGGTTTATAGTGGATCCAGTCAATCCAGTATATAAAAATAATGATTCAATAATCATTTAAATATAAACTACTACCATTTAAATGAATAAATGTGTTATCAATGTTTTGAAATATGCGGGTATATTTTAACGTGTTGTTACTATAATATTTGTAAAAATGACGTTAAAGTTTATCCTATAGATGATAAACCGCAAAAAATAGAAATGACATAAAATGAAATACTTTAGAAAAAGCAGAAAAGTTCAACAAATGATTTTTACTTTATTACGAATCACTGTAATTCATTGTGATAACGATGATCGACATGATTTCATGCATAGGTCATTTGATTCTAAAGAATCACTCAAAGAATATATGTTAACTATTACTAATTTTAGCGATCCTACACTTGTTGATAAAATGATTGACAGTAAACAACATATAACTATAAAAACTAACTATATTAATCATTATTTTATACTTGACGCATATGATAAAAACGAATTTAGCTTTTGTATTGAAAATTTGGACAACAGTCCGATTGATAACTTATACGGAAAAAATGTAGTTGAAATTGATGTAATAGGATACGTAAATATATTTAAAGCCTGGATCGACGGGGTATATTCAGCGGATGTTTATGATATGATTGTGGATTGGATTGATGATAATATTGATAAGTGCAATATTCATGTTAGAAAGTATCTAAAAGAAATAGAAAAACGGATGCAAACAAATGAGTTTTCTGGAGATATTGCCCAATCTTTTATAAGTAAAGATATATTGAAATTACGACATTTGGTATAATTTATCAAAACATTTCTGTGACAAAACATTTCTGTGACAAAACATTACGTTAGTAACGTTTTATTTTACGACTTTACGACTTTATGACAACTTGTTTACACTGAAAGTATGATCAAAATCCACTAGTTTATTTAGTATATTAGGCTCTATAGAGCCTATACTCTAAAATAAGTTTGTAGGTTTTAAACTTGAGCATACGATAATAGAATGAACTTTACAATATTTAGCCAATTCTTTCATATGTTCTCTGTGACGTTGAGCTACTTCCTTATATTGCGGATTTCTAGCTATAAAATCATCTGATTCTAGCTTTGTATTAGTGAGTTGACGTTCTAACTTGTAAGGTTCAGGTATCATTTTTATTATAACGTAAACTAATTTAAAATTTAAA
>VFQS010001869.1_pt1 | contig 18233 bp, 15 predicted proteins | sample 3512361 | NCBI WGS metagenome assembly VFQS01 (sample SAMN10412375, study PRJNA504923) | tailings metagenome | isolation source: Relicate 1 Philex TSF3 active mining | place: Philippines
GTTATATTCTTTTGGTTCAGGTAGGAAAAGAAGGTTGGGACTGCCCAAGTTTAACAGGCGTAATACTTTCTCAAAAAGGCGATAGCCCCCAAAATATGGTCTTACAGACTTCTTGCAGGTGTTTGCGCCAAGTGGACAAGGACAAAGAAGAAACCGCTTTGATTTGGCTGAACAAAGACAATGCTGATACGCTGAATAAGCAACTGAAACAGGAGCAAAACACAAGCATTGAAGAACTGAACAGCACAAAGCGAAGCGGAAAACCTGAGACCATTGACAGACATTCCCGAATGGACTTTTTGCAATTGCCGAAAGTGGATTTCTATCAAATGAAAGTAACCTATCAGGCAATTGATGAAGAAGAAACACCGAATACAAAAGCCAAACTAAAAGCCTTGCTTAAAAACATTGACCATTTTAAAGCATCTGCCCTGATAACCACCAGCGACATTGCCAACATTGACACAGGCAAAATTGATGTTATCAATGAAACTGGAATTGCATTTGCCAATTTCAATCAATGGCTTTTTGAAATTTCAAGAGAAAGTTTCGGTTTGATTACAGAAGCATTGTTGCATCAATATAAAAGCGAACTGAACGAATTATTTGAAACCGTTTCTTTTGAAAAAGAAGGACAACGTTTTTTCAATGAGTTATACGACCTGCACACCATTCAATCAAAAATCCGTTTGGCTTTCAACATCAAACGAGATTTACAAACCGATACAGAAGTAATTCCTAAACAAGCTGAACTATTGATTGTAGAACGATTGACAGAGGTAGAGAGGAACCCAAGACTTTATCCGAATGAAGCGGACACAACTAAAATTTTGGAATTGGATAAATCCAATGCAACCGTAAGCATTGATACTTCCGAAATGGAAAAAGCTTATCAGTTGGTGAAAGATACTTTGGAAGCCCAGGGAATGGGAAATTTTGTTCCGACTTATGAAAGTTTCAAAGCAGATAAAGATTACTCACTACCTGTAAAATCTAAGAATCAAACCTTTCACTATTTACCATACAACTTTGGCGGAAGCGGAAGCAGTGGTTTTGAAATTGAAACACTTCAAAAAGCGTTACAATTAGCCGATTTCAAAAACAAGGAATTGGAGATCTACTATAACGGTGAACGTGGCTTGACCGAGTTTGTAATCAACTGTTTTGCCAAAGAAGGCAGGTATTGGAAAAATATTGGAAAATACACCACCGACTTTTTAATTGTGAAGCGGACAGCAAAAGATAAAATTCACAAAGCCCTGCTTATTGAAACCAAAGGTTCTCTTTATGCAGCCGACAAAGTGTTTCAGAAAAAGAAAAATTATGTCGAGGCCGAGTTTCTGAAACTCAACCAAGAAAAATTCGGCTATCAGCGATTTGATTTCCTCTATTTGGAGGACAGCAAAGACATTGCAGCCAACATCACCAAATTGAACAACAAGATAAACCAGTTTTTTAACGATTAAGATATGCCGGTAAAATACATTCCATATTATCCAAACACGGTTGAAGGACAAGCCATTTTGGACAACATCACCCGAACACAACGTGTATTGCGATACCGTGAGAACGATAAAGTGTATGACCGTATCAAAAGAGGTCTGCCCTACTATGAAGTTGAACCCATTGAAACGATAGGCAAGCCTTCTGAAAATTTGGTAATTCGGGGCGAGTGTATTTCGGCTTGTGCATACCTGAAAGAAAAAGGCATAAAAGTGGACTTGGTTTACATTGACCCACCCTTTGCCAGTGGTGCAGATTATGCCAAAAAAGTTTACCTGAGAAGAAACCCAAAATTGGCTGAAAAAATAGCTGCTGCCGAACAGGAAATGGACATTGAAGAACTCAAGGCATTTGAGGAAAAAATGTATGGCGATATATGGAACAAAGAAGATTATCTCAATTGGATGTATGAAAATCTGATGGCTATAAAGAGTGTGATGAGTGACAATTCAAGTATCTTTTTTCATATAGACTGGCATATTGGTCATTATGTAAAAATATTGATGGACGAGGTTTTTGGTGAGGACAATTATAGAAATGAAATTATTGTAAAGCGAATTAAAAAGAATGTTCGTGAAAGAGAATTAGTAAAATCTTTAAATGCCGCAACTGATAGTATTTACTTTTATGTCATAAGTGATGATATAAGAATATTGCCTCCAACAAGGGATGAAGAAAAAGATGAAAGATGGCATTCTTTTGAAGCATCTGGATATAGAAATGGAATGGATTATGACCTATTTGGTTTTAAACCCTCAGCAAACAATCATTGGCGTTGGGAAGAAAAAAGAGCAAGACAAGCCGTTGAAAATTACAACGAATGGAAAGAAAAGTTTTCTGAAGAAGAAACTTTAACGGACTATTGGAAAAGAACGGGAGAGAATAAGTATTTCATTAGAAGTCATCCTAAAACAAAAAAACCCGAATATTTTATTCCTGCATCTGACGAAACGTTATGCGATACACTTTGGGATGATATTTCTGCATATTCTTTCCGAAATGGTTACTCTACAGAAAAATCGGAAGATTTATTGGAAAGAATAATTAATGCAAGTAGCAAGGATAATATGATTGTAGCTGACTTCTTCGGAGGCAGTGGTGTAACTGCAAAAGTTGCAAATGATTTGGGAAGAAAATTTATTCACATTGATATTGGAATTAACAGTATCCAAACGGTAAGAGATAGATTAAAAGAGGCCAAAGCCGATTTTCAAATTTTAGAAATCAAAGATGGAGTTAGTTTATTCAGAAATCCACAGCAGACATTGGATAAACTTGCCACGCTTATTCCCGGATTACAAAAAGGCGTAAAGGGTGTGAGTAATTTTTGGTTTGGTGCAGTAACAGAAGCAAAGTTGGGAACAGTCCCAGTATATGTGCCTAACCTCCTCAATACACAGGAAAAGGTCTTGGACATTCCAACAATCAATACCATTATCAATCAGGAATTACAAAATCTGGAGGTCAACGCTAAGAAAGTAGTCGTGTATTACATCGACATTGACGACCAGAAGGCAGTAGAAAAATTCATTAAAGAAAACAATGCCACCGAAATTGAAGTAGAACTCAAAGACCTGAAAAACCTGCTTCACGAAATTGTGATTGAGGATGTCGTAGAATTTAATACCACAAAAACCACAGACGGTTACGAAACCGAAATCACCAAATTCATCAGCGACCGTCTTATTCAAAAAATCAATGAGTTCAACCAAAAGGGCAACCTGCAAGCATTAACCAAAGGAAAAAAGTTTGAACCTATCCGCATCAGCGAAGAAGGTTTGGAACTGATTGAACTCATTTCTTTGGATTGTGAAAACTCAGAAGGTCAATGGCACAGCAGTACAGAAATCAAGATCGACAAATTAGGCTACGTGATTAAAGAAGGAACTAAAACAAAAGAATTTTGGGACGGAAAAATTACAAGTGAGAAAAAACCGAAACGGATTAAAATCAGGAATATCAGCGGTGATGAAACGATCAAAGAAATTTAAAACGTATCTATCCAACCTCACCCGACCTTTCGGTAATTGAGTACGGCCAGCAGGTTGATGCCGGTAGCCAGGCCGGCCACCGCCAGGAGGTGGCCCCGGATCTCGTACCAGCCGCTGCCTTTGAGTAGTACCATGCGCATGACCTCGATGAAGTAGGCCACCGGGTTGAACCAGGTGATCTTTTGGGCCCAGGGGGGCATATTTTCGATTTGGGTGAACAGGCCGCTCATCAGGATGAATACAACGAGGAAGAAGTACGATACGAGCATGGCCTGCTGCTGCGTCTCAGTGATGGTGGATATGAACAGCCCCAGCCCCAGCACGGCCAACAGATACACGGCGGCGAAGCCGAACACGACCCATAGGCTGCCCTCTACCGGGATGTGGAATACCCAGCGGCCAAACGCGAGGCCGAGCGCCAGCTCTACATTGGCGATGATCCAAAAAGGCAGCAACTTGCCGATGATGAACTGTACTTTGTGGATGGGCGTCACGTTGATTTGCTCAATCGTGCCGATTTCTTTTTCTTTCACGATGTTGATGCCAGATAAAAACATGCCGACCAGCGTCACCAGCATGACGAGGATACCGGGCACCATGAAGGCTTTGTAGCTCAGCTCCGGGTTGTACCAGAACTGCACGGGTACGTCTATGCGCCCCTGTGCGGGCAACCCCGTCCACTCCGCGCGCACCCCTTGGTTGAAGTCCCGGATAATCGCCTGCGCGTACGCCTGTCCCAGCCCTGCTTTGGTCGCGTTGATCGCGTTGGCGCTGAGGTGCAGGGTGGTGCCCCGCCCCCGGCGCAGGTCTTTTTCAAAGCGGGGCGGTATGTCGAGCACGATATCGGCGGTGTTGGACGCCAGGTCTTCGCGGCCGGCCCCGGGGGAGAAGGAATGGCGTACAATCCTGAAGTGCCGCGAAGCAGCAAATTTGCCCACCAGGCGCTGCGACAGCACCGACTGGTCGCGGTCGAGGACGTGCAGATAGACGTTGCGCACCTCGAAGTCGGCAGCGTTCGACAGGATCAGCAGCTGTACGATGGGCATGATGAAAATCATGGGCAACATCACCCGGTGGCGGAAGATCTGCCGGAACTCTTTGCGCAGCAGGAAAAGGATGGTTCTCATAGTCAGGCCAATCGGATTTTGAAGTTGCGGATACCCGCTGCCAGAAGCAGCAGCAACATACCGGAGAGGATGGCGGTCTCTTTCCACACGTATGCGAAGCCCACGCCTTTGAGCATCACATTTTTCAGGATGATCAAAAACCACTTGCCCGGCAGGATGTGGCTGATGATCTGCAAGGGCAGCGGCATGGACTCTATTGGAAATATAAAGCCGGAAAGCAGGATGGTGGGCATCATCAGCGCCATCAGGGACAGCATCATCGCCACCATCTGGCTGTCGGTGCGGGTGGAGATAAGGATGCCCAGGGCCAGGGAGGTCATCACGAACAGCACCATCTCGCCCAGCAGGAGGCCGTAGCTCCCCCGCACGGGCAGGCCAAAGACGAGGTTGCCCATCCACACCGCTATCCCGGCGATGAGCATCCCGAGCAGGAAGTAGGGCACTACTTTGCCCAGTACGACCAGAAGGGGCCGCACCGGAGATACCAGTAGTACTTCCATGGTGCCCAGTTCTTTTTCGCGGGTGATGGCCACGGAGGTCATCATCGCCGAAATGAGCATCAGGATGATGACCATGACGCCCGGCACAAAGAGAAATACGCTGCGCATCTCCGGGTTGTAGCGCATCGCCGTCTCCGTGCGGATTTGGAAGGGGGCCGACGCCAGCCCGAGCTTTTCCTGCTGATAATCGTTGAGGATGGCCGTGGCGTAGTTCGCCAGCGTAGTGGCCGTGTTGGGCTCGGAAGCGTCGGCGATCAACTGGATCTGCGCCTTCTCATCGCGGTAGAAGCGCTGTTGCAGGTCCGGCGGGAACACGACGGCCAGTTTGATGCGGTCTTCCCTGAAAAGCTGGTGTACTGCTTTTGTATCGGGCGCCATGCCCTCCAGGATAAAGTAACCGGACGATAGCAGGCGGTCTTGTATGCCCCGGCTGATGGCGTCGTTGGAGGAGTCCACGATGGCGATGCGGGCATCCTTGATCTCGTTGTTGATGGCAAAGCCAAAGAGCAGTATCTGCACGATGGGCAGGCCGAAGAGGATCAGCAGCGTGCGGTAATCGCGCAGGATGTGCAGAAATTCTTTGACAATGAGTATTCCCAGGGCTTTCATAGGGATGAGGTGTTGGCGCCGCGCGCAATCGCAAGGAAGATATCGTCCATAGTATCGGCCTGGAAGGTCGCTTTGAGGTCGCGGGGTGCGCCCAGGGCGGCGATTTTGCCGGCGGCCATCATGGATATCCGGTCGCAATATTCGGCTTCGTCCATGTAATGGGTGGTTACGAAAACGGTGGTGCCTTTTTCTGCGGAGAGGTAGATGGTTTCCCAGAACTGCCGCCGCGTGATGGGGTCCACCCCGCCGGTCGGCTCGTCGAGGAACACGATGGCGGGCTCGTGCAGGATGGCGATGGAGAAAGAGAGGCGCTGTCGCCAGCCCAGGGGCAGGGTGCGGACGAGCTGCCGTTCTACTTCGCCCAATCCCAGGTCGTGCACCAGCTCCTTGATTTTTTCGCGCACCTGGCGGAAGCTCAGTCCGTAGATCCCGCCGTAAAACTCTATGTTCTCGCGCACGCTGAGGTCTTCGTACAGGGAAAAGCGCTGGCTCATATAACCGATGCGGCGTTTGATCTGCTCCGGGTGCCGATAGACGTCGAAGCCGGCCACCTCAGCGCGTCCCGAGCTGGGGCGCAGCAGGCCGGTGAGCATCTTCATAGCGGTCGTTTTACCGGCGCCGTTGGCGCCGAGGAAGCCGAATATTTCCCCGCGCCGAACCTCGAAGGTGATGGCATCCACGGCGGTGAAGGAGCCAAATTTTTTGCTCAGGTTTTCGGTCTGAATCATCCTTGGGGCCTGTTTTTTTCGTCCATCAATTCCATGAAGCAATCTTCTATACCTGGGGCGATGCCAAAGGCTTCGGGGGCTTTATAGCCCCGGGCACTCAGGAAAGCGCGTACTTCGTCGGCGCCGAGGGGCGTGGAGAGGGCGACGTGCATGTATTCGCCGAAGGGGAACACGCTGTGTGCCCAGGGCTGTGTGCGCAGTTCCTGCAGCAGGCGGTAGGTTTCGCCCTGTGCCCGCACGGCCAGCAGCGGCAGCGGGAAGCGCGCGACGATGTCGGAGGGGCGGTCAACGGCCAGGATACGGCCTTTTTCGATGAGGGCTACCCGGTCGCAGCGGCCTGCTTCGTCCATGTAGGGGGTCGAGACGAAGATGGTGATGCCGCGGGCCTTGATGCGGGCCAGGATGTCCCAGAACTCTTTGCGGGATACCGGGTCTACACCGGTCGTGGGTTCGTCGAGGAACAGCACGCGGGGTTGGTGTACCAGGGCGCAGGACAGGGCCAGTTTCTGTTTCATGCCGCCCGATAGTTGGCCGGCCCTGCGCTTCCGAAAGGGCTCTATCTGGCTGTAGATCTCGCGGATGGTATCGTAGTTGGCCGCTACGGTGGTGCCGAAGAGGGTGGCGAAGAAGCGGAGGTTCTCCTCGACGCTGAGGTCCTGATAGAGCGAGAAGCGCCCGGGCATATACCCCACTTCGCAGCGGATGCGGCGGTAGTCCTTGCGGATATCCCATCCATCCACGGAAGCCTGGCCGCCGTCGGGCAGCAGGAGGGTGGTGAGGATGCGCATCAGGGTCGTTTTGCCGGCCCCGTCGGGACCGATCAGGCCGAACAGTTCGCCTTCGCGCACCTGCAGGGAGACGTGGTCGAGGGCTTTAGCCGCGCCGAACGATTTGGAGATATCGTGTATCGCAATCATAGCTTTCAGCGGGTTAGCCGTACTTCGCCCGGCATTCCGATTTTGAGGGAGCCGTCGTTTTTGACGCGGATTTTGACTGCATAGACCAGGTTGACGCGTTCGTTTTTGGTCTGTATGGTTTTGGGGGTGAACTCTGCCTGGTCGGAGACCCAGGATATGCGCCCCTGCAGGGTTCGGTTGGAGGATTGGTCTTCGTCTATCAGCACCTCTACGGACTGGCCGAGGTGAAGGTGGGGGATCTGGTCACCGCTGAAATAGGCGCGCAGGGTCATAGTGTCGAGGTCGGCGAGTTGGTAGAGCGGCTTGCCGGGGGCGGTGATTTCCGAGGGTTCGGCCATTTTAGCCAATACGGTACCGGTAGCGGGTGCATAGACGTAGCAGCGGGCGATCTGGTCTTCGACCTGTTGCAGGCGGGCTTCTATGGGGCCCAGCTCGGCGAGGATGCCGCGGTTGGCTGTTTTCTCCTGGCTGCGGGCGGCGGCGATTTGTTTGTCGAGCACCTCCACCTGGCTACTGAGGTCGTCGCGTTGCTTGGGGGTGGCGGCGTTGCTTTTGAGGAGGGCGTCTATGCGGGCGATTTCGCGCAGCAGGCTGCGGCGTTGTTCTTCAAAGACACTGATTTGGGGGTTGGCGTCCTGGGTTTTTTGGCGCAGGGCGGCCATGGAGGCTTGCAAGTGCAGGCGTTGGAGGTGCAGGGGCACTGTATCTACCAGGGCGGTCAGGGCGCCGGCTTCGAGGCGCAGGCCTTCTTCTACGGGGAAGTAGAGCAGGCGGCCGCCGGCTTCGGCAGCGACCATTATCTCGCGGGCTTCAAAATTGCCGTAGGCATCGGAGAGGGGGGCTTCCGGCTTGCAGGAGGCCAGGAGGGCGAGTAGGGCGGTGGCGTAGGGGAAATACGGGCGTATCATAATCAGAGGAGGCCTTTTAAGGTGAGGAAATCAATATAGAGTTGTCGTGCCTGAAGGCGCAGGGTTTCGAGTTGGAGGCGGGTTTGGAGGATGGCGGTGCTGTCTGCCAGGTAATCGGTGGCGGTGCGCACGCCCTGGTCGAGCTGGGCGGCGCTTTCGCGGCGGATATTTTCCTGCATGGCGGCGATGGCTTCCTGGCTGCGCAGGGCCGCTTCGATGGCGGCGAGGTCTTCGCGGTATTTGCCGTCGAGGTGGTTGAGTTGCTGGAGGAAGTAGTTTTTTTCGGCTTCGATACCTTGTCGCTGGACCTCTATCCATTGTTTTTCCCGCCGGGTATGCTGCCAGTCGGCGATTTTCCAACTCACCTGTACGCCGATGAGGCCGAAGGGGCTGAGGTTGTCGTCAAAGAAGTTGAGCGGGTTGGGTGCGCCGAGGCCGAGTTGGGCGAAGGCACCTACCCTGGGTTTCAGGCGGGTGTCCAGCAGGGCTTCTGCGCGCCGCGTTTGTTCCTGTTGGAGTTGGAAGCCCAGCAGTTCCGGCCGTTTGATGTCTGCCGGCAGAGTGGCGGGGGCTTGGGGCAGGACCAGTTGCGCTCCGGCTGTGGAGGTTGGGCCGGTGAGCTGTTCCAGCACGTTGAGCAGGCCCCGGATGCTGTGGTGGGCCTGTTCTATTTCCGATTCCAGGCGCAGCACCTGTACTTTCAGGCGGTCCACGTCGCCCTGCAGGCGGGCACCGGCTGCCACTGCCCCCTGGAGGGAGGCAATGCGCTGCTGCAGTTCGCCTTTCGAGGTTTCGAGCAGCGCGATTTTCTGGCGCAGCAGCAGGACGCCGAAAAAAGGCTGGTTGACGCGCTCCCGCAGCTTGTACAGAGTGGTTTCCACGCTTTGCCCGCGCACGCGGGCGGCGGCGTTTTCCTGTTCCAGCAGGGCATTCCGATACCCGCCATCGTAAACGGTATAGGTGGCGTCGGCGCTGATGCGGTACTGAAACAGCGGCAGGTCGGGCGACTGGAACAGGGGGTTGTCAATGCCCAGATCCACGTTTTCCGACTGGAAGGTGGCTCGTCCGTTGACGGAGATATCGGGTAGCCGGCCTGCTCCGATCTGTGCGGTGCGCAAGGCGCGTTGCTGCTCTAACAGGGCCGGTTGCGCGGAAAGCGCAGCGTGGGCACGGGCAGCCGCGTAGCAGTCGCCCAGCTCGACTATTTTGGCCGTTTGGGTAAACAAGGGGGTAAAAAAGAGGCCGGAGGCCAAAAAGAGGAAATACCATCTCATAACTCGGAAGGTTGGCCCCCCGGCAGGAGGGCGGTTCGAATAAAATCTTTCACGGCGTGCGTGCGCTGTCGCATCAACTCCAGATAGGTCTCCTGGTCTATGTGCACCATGCGCTGCAGCATGGGCCGCGCGATGAAGGGGAAGGCACACAAAGACAGTATGCTCAGCATGGTCTGAAAAGGATCTACCGCCCGGATCCGGCCGGCCTGGCCCTCGATATGCAACTGCAGGATGAGGCGCGAGGGGTCGGGGCGCTCCGGAAGTTGCATGATTTCAGCTACAAACTGGTCTGCGTTGGTGTGTAGCTCGTTGACGATGAAACCCGGCAGGGCGGGGTTTTGACAGAGCAGGTCCGTGTACTCGTCCACGATGCGGTCTATTTTTTCCAGCAAGGGCCGGTCCTCTGAGAGGACGGTATGGAGGATTTTGGAAAAACGGGTAAACGCTTCCCGGAAAATCATTTTGAACAGGGCTTCCTTGCTGCGGAAATAATAGTGCAGCAAGCCCTTGTTAATGCCTGCCCGATCGGCTATTTCCTGCATACGGGCTCCTGAAAAGCCCCGCTGTGCAAAGATTTCCCGCGCGGCGTCCAGGATTTTTTCTTCTGTGCTCCGTGTATCGTTTATTTACCTTTTTGGGTAATTTTTGACAAAATTAAAGGAAAACGGGAATTGGGCAAATTTTTAAAAAAAAGAAGGCTGTAAAAAGTATCTTCTGTATGGGAAGGAAAACCCCAGGATGCATTTTGTGCGTTTCCTCACCATCGGGTTGGCAAGAACAATGTACATTTGCACGTTGTTGGATAGGTTCAACCCATGCAAAAAAGACATCGAGATGATACGACGCGCCAAACTCCTATTTTTCTTATTAAGTCTTGCCCTGTCGGCTTTCAGCCAGATTGAAACGCCAATCAAGTGGGGTACGGAGTGGAAAAAAGTCAGCGGGAACGAATTCGAGCTCACGCTGATCGCCAATGCCGATCCGGGCTGGTACATCTATTCGCAGTACCTCGAAAGCGACGACGGACCTGTGCGCACCTCTATCCATTTCGAGGGCGGCAGTCATTTTTCGCTGCTGGGCAACGCCAAAGAAGAGGGCAAGCGCAAAGAAGGCTTCGACGAGATGTTCCGGATGAACGTAATCAAGTTCAGCGGAAAGGTGCGTTTCGTACAGCGCGTCAAGGTCAGCGATGTGAAAAAACCGATCAAGGGCTACCTTGAGTTCATGACCTGCGACGACGAGCGTTGCCTGCCGCCTACCGAAGAGGAATTTTCTTTTGACCTGAGCAGCGCCGGGCAGGCGTCGGCACCTGCGCCCGCTTCCAAACCCGCACTTGCCCCTCCCCCGCCCGCCGTGACGGAGCCCCTGGTGGCCCCTGCCGGGCAGCAGCCCCTGCCGGGCGGCATCCTGGACCCGGTGCAGTGGGTCGCTTCTATCCGCAACGTGTCGGGCAAGCGCTACGAGTTGCGCTGGACGGCCACGCTGCAGGCCGGTTGGAGCATCTATTCCCAATTTACCGACGACAACGGGCCCATCCCCACGACCTTCGCGTTCACGGAGGGGCCGCACTATGTACGCAAAGGCGCGATTGAGGAAAAAGGCAAGTTGAAGCAAGGTCCCGACCCTGTGTTTGGGGGTATTGTCGTCAAAAAATTCAGCAGCGGGCCAGTGGAGTTCATTTCGCTCGTCGAGGTATCCGATCCGGCATTGCCAATTTCCGGCATCCTCACCTATATGGCCTGTGATGAAACACAGTGCCTGCCTCCTTCCGATGTGCCCTTCCGCTTCGTACCGGCAACCCTGGAGGCGCTCGCGGGCGCGGCTGCCGAGGGCAGCGGTACCCCTGCGGCGCCGAGTCCCGCTCCCTCTGCGGGAGGGGAGCTCTACAGCGGCCTTCCCGTACCCGACCCCTCGCAGGTGAAAAGCGATTGTACGACCGACGGGGCGCAGATCCAGGGTAGTACCGGCCTGGGGCGCATCTTCTTCCTGGGCTTCCTCGGGGGCCTGCTCGCCCTGCTCACCCCTTGCGTGTTCCCCATGATTCCGCTGACGGTCAGCTTCTTTACCAAGAGTGCCGGGGGCAAGGGCAAAGGGATTGCCCAGGCGGCTACCTACGGCTTTTTCATCCTGCTCGTCTATTTGTTGCTCAGCATCCCTTTCCACCTGATGGACAGCATAAACCCCGACATCCTCAACGATATTTCCACCAATGTCTGGCTCAACATCGCCTTTTTTGTCATCTTCCTGTTTTTCGCCTTCTCGTTTTTCGGCTATTACGAGCTCACCCTGCCCAGTAGCTGGACCAACCGCGCCAGTTCGGCGGAAGGGATAGGCGGGGTGCTGGGTATTTTCTTCATGGCCCTGACGCTGGCCCTGGTGTCGTTTTCCTGCACAGGCCCCATTCTCGGCTCCCTGCTCGCCGGAGCACTGACCTCTGACGGCGGGGCCTGGCAGCTCACGGCAGGCATGGCGGGCTTTGGGTTTGCCCTCGCGCTGCCTTTTGCGCTCTTCGCCGCCTTCCCGGGCATGATGCAAAGCCTTCCCAAGTCGGGCGGCTGGCTGAACACGGTAAAAGTCGTGCTGGGCTTTCTCGAAATAGCTCTGGCGCTCAAATTTTTGTCCAACGCCGACCTCGTGGAACACTGGGGCATCCTCACCATCGAGCCTTTCCTGGCGCTGTGGTTGTTGACCTTCCTGGGCCTGGCGCTCTACCTCTTTGGCGTCATCCGCTTTCCGCACGACAGCCCAGGCAAGCGCCCCCGGACACAGGTGCTGTTGGGGTTAGTCTCTCTGGGCATTGTGGCCTACCTCGCCAGCGGCTTTATCTACGACGAAAAAGCAGGCAGCTACCGCTCCCTGAAATTGTTGAGCGGACTGGCACCGCCCGCCTGCTACAGTTGGTTCAGGCCCTGCGATTGCCCGCAAAACCTGAGTTGCTTCAAAGACCTCGATGCCGGCCTGGCCTATGCCCGCGAAAACAACAAACCGGTCATGATTGATTTTACAGGCCACGCCTGCGTCAACTGCCGCAAAATGGAAGAGCACGTATGGCCCGAAGGCCCTGTTTTTGACCAGCTTCGCGAGGATTATGTGCTGATTTCCCTCTACGTGGACGACAAGCGGGAACTGCCCGCCACCCAACAGGTGGAAGTGCAGACCATCACCGGGAAAACGCGCAAGCTGCGCACGGTAGGGCAGAAATGGAGCCACTTCCAGACGGTCTATTTCAAGACCAACACCCAGCCGTTCTACGTGCTGATGTCGCCGGAAGGCGAGTTGCTCAACACCCCCGTCGGCTATACGCCCGATGTACAAGAATACGCCGACTTCCTCCGCTGTGGGTCGGATGCGTTCAAGCAGCTTTCGCAGCGCGATTAAGCGCTCGGGATACGGTGGTTGGCAAGCGCCCGCCGGAGGCGCTCCGGGTCCTGGGTGCCGATCAGCAGGCGCTTGCCGCTGCGCAGCTCGAGCTGTAGGCCGTACTTTCCAGCTACGTTGTAGGCCGTGCCGCTGTGGCCAAAGCGGATGCCCCAGCCCCCAAATTCCATCAGGGAGTTGTAGCGGCGGATATAGGCTTTCTGAATATCCTCCCAGAGGTACAGGCGCTTTTTTACAAAAGGGAAAAAGCGCACCTCCACCCCTGCCTCCGACAGGGTAGTGTCGAGGCGCATGATGCGAAACAACAGGAGGATGCCTATGGGCAGTATTCCCGACACGATGAGCTCGGTATTGTTCCCTGGGTTGTTGCCAAAGGGCTTGCCCAGCACGATTTGTTGCACGAAGGCCCACGAGAAGACGCCGAGCAGCGGCATGAGTACAAATAACCACAACCACCACTGGTTGAAGCGCTGCGTCTCAGAGTACCAGTTTGCTTTCATAAAAGACGGATTGCACGTTTGGCAAAGGGTCGGCGAGGTCTGAAAACAGCCTTTTGCCCCTGCCCAAAGTCTTGTTACAAAGGCGTCAACACATACACCTGGATGCGGGAAGGGTGGCCTTTGTAGTGCTCAAGGTACGAAAAAACGTCCATATCAAAGCCCTGTGCGGGCAGTTGGTCAAAAAATTCCGGTGCGCTGCTGCGGGAGGGGTCGGCCACGAAGACTTTGCCGCCGGGGCGGCACAGGGTGCGGAAGGCCTGGGGCAGAAAGGGGAAGGCCCGTTTTTCGTAGGCGATATCGGAAGCCAGCACCACCTCGGCAGCGAACGCCGGGTCGGGGTCGCGCCAGTCGAGCAGGGCAAAGCGGGCGGGGCGGTCGAGGTTCTGCTCCCAGTTGTGGCGGGCAAACGCCAGCGCGTCGGGGAGGTAGTCGGTGAAGGTGGGTACCGCGCCGCATTTCCCGGCGACGATGCCGGGCAGGCCCAGTCCGCAGCCCAGTTCGAGAACCGACATGCCCGGCCGGATGCACCCATGGCGCAGCAGGTGCCGGCCCAGGCCCATAGCTGCCGGCCAAAGCTCCGCCCAATACGGGATGCGTTCATCTTGGACATCTTCGTGCGCAGGGCCTTTCGCGATAAGTTCGTCCAACAGCTCATCGAGGTTTTCGACCAGGGTAAGCGAAATCGGGAGCCCTTCGAGCTGGAGTTCAAAAGGACGGGTTCGGTAGCCCGGAGGCAGCCCCGCCCCTTTTTCTGCTATGGACAGGCCATGGGTAGCCCGCAACGCTTCGGGGCTCCTGTCCCCTACCCCCTCCAGCGCCTCGGAATGTACGCGTTTGTCTGCTGTGGGATGAACCTCCGTTCGTATTTCGCTTTCTTTTTTCATACGTGTGGGCAGCTCTGTTTTTGGATGTCGCTTTACCCTATCTTTTTTGTGCCGCAGTATGCGCTGGCATCTGTCCGTGAAGGCTCATACCCGCCTGTGGCCCCATCCCTCCGATGATTCCGAGCATAAGAGGTAGGTTTGCGAGCACAAAGGTAGTTTTTTTGAACCCTCGGGATTCCACCATCTACTTGGTAAATCAAACAATCTCCTCCCGCTGTACCGCAGCGACACAGGTTTTCCCGTACTGGTTCACCATGGCCTGTGCCAGTATTGCCAGAGGGTTGATGGTTTCGTATGGCCCCGGAAAACTGCCGGGGCGATCCGGTGTTTCGATGCACAGCTCCGTACAGCCGAGAAGCAGGGTTTCGGAGTGCATACTTTCGGCCACATTGCGGATAATATCACTGGCAACGGGACCGATGTAGTGCAAGGCCTTGATGCCGTAGTATGGGTTATAAATGGCATCGTGTAGACGGGCTTTTTCCCGCGGGGCCGGTTCGAGGGCTTCTATACCGGCTTCCTGGAGTGCGCGGGAATATGTTCCGGACTGGTAAGTGCCCAGGGTGCCGAGGACTCCGATGGGTCCCCCCTGGTTGTTTCGCTGGATAGCGGCGACGGTTTCCTGCACCAGGTGCAGCACCTGTAAGCGGGAGCCCTCTTTGGTCAATCGCTCGGCAAAAGCAGTCCAGATGGGGGCCGCGTGGAAGGTATTGCAGGGAATGCCAACGATGCGAACCCCCAGTTGCTCCAACTGGAGCGCGATATCGGCCACCGGATAGGCGGGGTTCTCGGTAGATTCGCCCAAGAGATAAGCGCTGCGGTCGGGGATGCGGTGTGGGGTGGACCACAGGATAGTCGGGATGTGCGCCTGGTCTTTTTGTGCCGGAGTATGCGCCAGTATCTGTCCGTAAAGGCTCATACCCGCCTGTGGCCCCATCCCTCCGATGATTCCGAGCATAATAGGTACGTTTACGGGCATAAAGGTAGGGTTTTTTTTTGAACCCTCGATGCTTCCACCATATACCCGACAGGGGTATCGCATTTAAAATATTTGGGGTTGAGGTAAAACCCGCCTTCGGGGTTGTGTAAAAACCCCCGGGATTTAGGTCCCGGCAAAATCCCGCTCAGCACTGCCTCTCCGCTTTGCCGGCGGGGTCGTCCCTTCCCCCGCCCCGGAAAACCCGGCTGCCGCCCGAGGAAGGACCCTTAGGGTTGGTCTGTGCAGACGGAGAATAATCCCCGTACCAGTCCCTGGCACCATTCCCACACGTTCCCGCTCATGTCGTACAGCCCCAGCTCGTTGGCCTTCTTCTGGCCTACCGGACGCGTTTTACTACCGGAGTTAGAGGTGTACCACGCCACCTCGTCCAGGGAATTGCTGCCGGCACATTTGTAGCCCCGGCTCGAAGCCCCGCCCCGCGCCGCGTATTCCCACTCCGCTGAGGCGTTGGGGCCGTTGGGATACTCGTCCAGGTAGCGCTGATAGCTTCTTTGGGTATGTTCGTTCTGCGCCTTTCGCCAGGCGTCGGCTTCCCCGTCTGACACAATCTCGTTGCGGCCAGTTTCCGGAACGAGTAGATGATATTTTTCTTGGTCGCGTCCCCGTTGAACAGCGGCGGCAATGCGGCATCTATGGCAATGCCGTAGCGGGTGTCGAGGATTTCGATAAACTCTTTCGCATCCTTGACACAGTTGTTGAGCCTGGGGCAGTGCGCGTACTCGTCTATGGCAATCACCAGCAGATGGGTCTTGCCGTTGGGTGGAGTGAAAGGCTGCTGTGATCCTTCTTCGAGCAGGAGGTCTTTGTTTTCGGGCATAGGCGTGTGGTTTGGGCAACAATATACGAGGTGTTGGCTGTTTTACCAAATCCTACTGCTTGCCCTTTTCTTCGTATTCTGATTTGATGTACCTTTGCAAGGATGAACGAGCTTCCAAAAATCAGGAAAACCTTCCTCTTCAGCGACATTGAAGGGTCCACCCGGCTTGCGCAGGCCTTAGGGGAGGGCTACGCCTTGGTACTGGAACGCTACCGCAGCATTTTCCAATCGGCTATCCGCACCTTCAGCGGAAAAGTGGTGGACAATGCCGGCGATGGTTTTTTTGCTGTTTTTGACGCCCCGGAAGATGCGGTGGCCTTCGCCATGACCATCCTGCGGGCGTACTCGGCGGAAAGCTGGGTGCGCGGCATCCGGCTGCGGGTGCGCGTAGGGATCCACAGCGGCGAGGCCATTGCCAGCCCCGGCGGCTTCATCGGGCAGGAGATACACCGCGCCTCGCGCATCTGCGGCGCTGCCCACGGCGGCCAGGCGCTGCTCTCCCGGGCGGCGCTGAGCGAGCTGGGCGACAAGCTCCCCAAAGGGGCGGGGGTGCGCCTGCTGGGGGCCTTCCTGCTCAAAGACTTTGACCAGGCAGAGCCTTTGTACCAGCTCGATATCTCGGGCCTGCCCTCCGATTTTCCCGCGCCCCGCACCACAGCCCCTATGCGGTCCATCGCGGTCCTGCCCTTCCGCAACCTGAGCGGCGACCCGCAGCAGGAGTATTTTTGCGACGGTATCGCCGAGGAGATCATCATCTCCCTGGGCCAGATCCCCGACCTGCAGGTCGTGTCCCGCACCTCTTCCTTCGCCCTGAAAGGCCATGAACTGTCCGTCTCCGAGATAGGGGAAAAGCTGCACGCCAACGTGCTCCTGGAAGGGGCCGTCCGCAAAATGGGCTCCCAGTTGCGCATCAGCGCCGAGCTGATAGACACCGGACAGGGCATCAACCTGTGGTCGGGCCGCTTCGACCGGCAAATCAAAGACCTCTTTGCCGTACAGGATGAAATCGCCCAGAACATTACCGCCGCGCTGCGCGTCAAGCTGGGAGGCCTGCAAACGCGCAATATCCGCGCCGTACAGACCAACAATGTGCAGGCCTACGATTACTACATCCGGGGCAGGCGCTTCTACGGCCAGTTCAGCCGGCAGGGCGTGCTCCTGGCTCTGCAGATGTTCCAGAAAGCTGTTGAGGAAGACGCTACGTACGCGTTAGCCTACTCCGGCCTGGCCGATTGCTACGCCTACCTCTACTCTTTCTATGCCGCCAACCCCGAAAACCTGCTGCTCACCCAGCAAAACAGCCTGCGCGCCGTCGAACTCGACCCCCTGCAGGCACAGGGGCATATCTCGCTGGGCGTCGCCCTCTCGCTGGAAGAAAAGTACGCCGAAGCCGAAGCCGCCTTCGAACGCGCCATCGCACTCGACCCCCGGCTCTTCGAAGCCTGGTACTGGTACGCACGGGTAGCTCTGATACAGGGGAATCTCGAAAAAGCCGCCCACCTGTTCGAAGCCGCCCATCGGGTACAACCGGACGATTTTCAGTCGCTCCTGCTCTGCGGACAGGTGTATGAACAACTGGGCCGGCCCGATAAGGCCGCCGAGGCCCGCCAGCAGGGCGTATCCCTCGCCGAACACCACCTCGAGCTCAACCCCGGCGACGCACGGGCCTACTACCTGGCCGCCAACGGCCTCATGGCCCTGGGACAAAGCGGCAAAAGCCTCAATTTTTTACAAAACGCCCTCGACCTGGCCCCCGATGATGCCATCCTGCTCTACAACGCCGGTTGCGTCTTCGCCCTGGCCGGCCTGAAAGAAAAGGCAATCCATGCCCTCGAACGGGCCGTACAAGGCGGCCTCAAACAAAAAGCCTGGTTTGAAAACGACAGCAACCTGCAATCGCTGCGCGATGACCCCCGCTTCTTAGCACTCCTCCAAAAGCAATAGACTGGTTGCTTTTCTTCTTTTCTTGGAAAAAAGTAACTTATTCAGAGGCCGTATAAAAAGCTTTTTCGCCGCCTCTGGGCATTGATATACTATTTAACCCATTCGTTCTCTGCTTACTTTCTTTTTTTGCTCGCCCAAAAAAAGAAACAAAAA
>VFQS010001872.1_pt1 | contig 18218 bp, 17 predicted proteins | sample 3512361 | NCBI WGS metagenome assembly VFQS01 (sample SAMN10412375, study PRJNA504923) | tailings metagenome | isolation source: Relicate 1 Philex TSF3 active mining | place: Philippines
TCAAAAATCAAATAATCGAGCTGACCTTTTTCTGCCAAGGCCACAGCTGGCGGAATGCGATCGCCGGCATAACCTGCACCAGCACCTAGCCGCAAAATGTTGGGGTTCGAAAGTCGAGTCATGTCTGCACTTTATACATCGCAACACTTGAAAAATTCAGGTTTCAAGCGAAAATGCATTATGAACATTTCAAAACACTTTTTATTCGCCGCCGCATTCTGTGCTTTGTCTCAAACATCTGTCTGGGCGCAAAATGATTTTGCACAAGCAGCAGCCAAAGAACCGGGTGCAAAAGTTACTTCTACTGGGTTGGTTTTCAGGTCTTTGAAAGACGGCACAGGTTCTAGCCCATTGGCCACCGACAAAGTGACCGTGCACTACCGCGGTACTTTGCCCGATGGCAAAGAATTTGACAGCTCATACAAGCGCAACAAGCCCATCGATTTTCCATTGACCGCAGTCATTCCTTGCTGGACCGAGGGTGTGCAGTTGATGAAGGTTGGTGGAAAAGCCAAGTTGGTTTGCCCACCCGGCATTGCCTATGGTTCCCGCGGCGCCGGCGGTGTGATTCCACCGAATGCCACCTTGCAATTTGAAGTTGAATTGATTGCCATTGCTGGTAAATAAAAGCTGACCTTCATCCAACAAGACAAGCCCACAGCTTGAAGATGCCAATGAACGATTTACCAACACCCGAACTTAAATTTTTTGCAGACCTGTCGGTTGAAGTGGACAAGCCCCAAGAGGTCGGTGCCACCGTGCATGGCAAACGCAGGGTCATTCCCATTTTGGGAGGTCAGGCGCAAGGCCAAGGTTGGACCGCACGTGTGCTTCGTGGTGGTGCCGATTTTCAATTGATTGTGAACGAGACCTTGGCCGATTTAGATGCTCGTTACGTACTAGAAACTGATGCCGGTGACTTGATCTTTGTTCAAAATCGCGCTGTCCGAACAGCTTCTCCTGAAGTGATGGCGCGCCTGATACGGGGCGAAAAAGTAGACCCTCAGTTGGTTTACTTTAGATGCACGCCACAGTTTGAGACGGCTTCCAAGTCACTTGCGTGGATTAGCGAAAAATTGTTCATTGGCACGGGTGCAAGACATCCCGATAAGGTTGTCATGCGGTTTTTTGAAGTGCTTTAAATTCTGCAATCTTTGAAAAGGAAATCAGATGTCAGATTCAAAAAAAGTAACCGGACCTGCATCGTATTTTCCCGCCATTGAAAAGAAGTACGATCAACCCATAGAACACTGGATTGCATTGGTCAAGAAGCAAAAAGGCATGAAGCACATGGAGATTGTCAATTGGCTCAAGTCAGAACATGGCTTGGGGCATGGTCATGCCAATGCCATCGTGGCTTATGGCTTGGCTACTTAAAAGTCTATAGAGTAAGACAGGTCATTGACGTGCTACCTCTTAGCATCTGTATCAACGCAGGCATTGCTTGAGGAAGTTCATTGCCTCGCCACACCACATGTTGATCTGTTCTGCACAGCACCAATTTGTGTTGATAGGCCTCGGGTATGTTGGGCTCATGACCTAAGTCAATCAAATTAACAGGAATGTTCTGCGCTTGAAGTGCATCTAGCAGGCCATCAATTTGGACCGACGCATCAAACCTCAACAAGCTGTAGCCCTTGCCAAACAAGTCGTACAAAGACTGACCATTGGCCAACCAAAAGTGAGGTGCTCTGCAGCCGGGAATGGTGGAGGGCGTAAACGACCCCATTGAATAAGCTGGCGCTGGTTCGTCTTCATGCGCAATGATGGGTGAGCCTTCGTAGTAATACCCAAAGTTGAGGCCTTCGCAGCAAAACTGCTGAACATTTAAATCGTAAGCTTCAGAGCCGGTCGCGATGCGTGCTGCTTCGCCTTCTGCGTCCATGGCTTCAATGTTGTGAGGCACTGCACGGCGCGCCTTGATCATTTTTTGCGCATGGTTCATCACGAAATGCGACACCTGTTCTGTAATGGGGTGTCGCTCGGCTTCATAGGCATTCAAGATGGACGCATCGGCCCAGCCTTTGATGGCCGCATCCAGCAGCCAAGCCAAGTTGGTGGCATCGGCAATGCCTGCGTTCATGCCGTAGCCTGCATAAGGCACCCATAGGTGTGCGGCATCGCCTGCTAGAAATACACGCCGATCGCGGAATTGGTTGGCCAACAAGCGCCTGCCCACCCAATCTTCTTTGGTAATGATCTCGTATTTGAAATCTGGGCCCACGCCCAAAATATTGCGTATTGATTCGTCTCGGTCGACTGAATCAAACTCGGGCTCGGTGGGATGCAGGTGGTTGTGTACCAACCAATTGTCTTTGCCATCAATGGCAAACACGGTGCCGCATCGGCGGGTGTTGACTGAGTAATAGCACCAGGCCAATTTGCCAGGCAGCTGATGAATCAACTCCGGCGCGCGAATGTAGGTGGACTGCACCCGCTGAATCATTTCGGTGCCTTCTAATTTGGCCCCCATTTTTTTACGCACAAAGGAGCTTCCACCGTCGCAACCTGCCACATAACGCACACGAACGGTGTTGCTGGCTTGTGTGTCTAAATTGAGCAGCGTGACACTCACACCCTCATCGTCTTGAACGATGTCGGTCACTTGTGTTCGGTTAAGCAAGGTCACGCCCTCTTGGGTCACAGCATGCTTTAACAACAACGGCTCTAAAAAGATTTGATTGATGCGGTGGGGCGGCTCTGGCGTGTCCCAACCTGTGTCTGGGCCTTGCGTTTCTGTGTAGCGTTTGTTTCTGCTTGGAATGGGAATGCGTGTCAGTTCAATGCCTGTCATGCTGGTTCTAAACACCACGTCGTTGGGAAAGTCTTCTGGCAGCCCAGCATCACGCAACTTGGGTGCAACACCTAAGCGTCTAAAGTGCTCCATGCTTCTTGCAGATACGTGGTTGCACTTCACATTGGGGGGCTGTGCAAATTCCCGAATTTCGGCCATCAACACGCTCACGCCTCTTTGTGCCAAGTCTGTGGCCAGCGTTAAACCAACTGGGCCCGCGCCAACGACCAACACATCACTGTCAAATTTTAAAGTCATGAGAACTTTCAGTTCAGTTTGATGTTGGCTTGCTTGATCACTTTGGCCCATTTCTGAGTTTCGGATTTGATGTAGGCATCAAATCCTTCAATAGTGCTTGCAATGGGTTCCATGCCGTTTTGACGCATTTGAGATTTGATTGATTCATCGTTCAAGGCTGCTGTAAATTCAGCATGCAGTCGCTGAATAATTTGCGGTGGCGTACCTGTGGGTGCAACCAACCCAAACCATCCTGTTGAGTCATAGCCCGTCAGACCGCTTTCGGACAAGGTGGGAACATCGGGCAAATTGCTCAAGCGCTTGGGGCTGGTGACAGCGAAAGCCTTGAGCTTGCCAGCTTTGATGTGCGGCAGAGCTGCGGCCAAGTCAGTGACTGACAATTGGATTTGACCCGACAAAGTGTCCATGGCCGCAGGGCCAGAGCCACGGTAGGGCACCTCAATCAATTTGATGTCTGCCATTTGTGTGAAGAGTGCTGTGGACAAATGCATGGCCGTGCCATTGCCACCGTGACCAATCGAAACTTTGCCAGGTTGGGATTTGGCCAATGCAATCAGCTGCTGCATGTTGTCTGCTGGCACAGACGGGTGCCCCACCAATACAAATGGAATAGAAGCCAGCATGGTGATGGGCGCAAAATCTTTGGCCACATCAAAGGGCATTTGCGGATAGAGGCTAGAGTTGGCAGTGAGCCCGCCTGCTGCACCAACTCCCAACATATAGCCATCAGGTGCGGCTTTGGCAACTGCGCTCAAGCCAATGTTGCCGCCGGCGCCAGGTCGATTTTCGAGGACCAAGGGCTGCCCTAGTTTGTCATTCAAGCGCGTCGACAAAATTCGAATGATGGCGTCAGAGCTTCCACCCGGTGGAAATGTGACCACTACCTTGATGGGTTTGTTGGGGTAGTCAGTCGTTTGGGCAAAGCTTGTAGGGCTCATCATGGATGCCATCAAAGCACTCAAAATCAGAGAAGTCCATTGAATCAATCGGCTGCGCATAGGTGCTCCTTTGTGTTTGATTCACTTTAGCTTTGCGACTAAGCGTTTGCAATGGGGGATTGAGCTAGGCTCATACCTGTGAGGGTTGATCAAGTGTGCAAGCAACGTCGCCTGTGACAGAAGCTCACGAACTTGGGGTTTCCATCATGTCAGCGCAACTGGTGCCGTGATAGCGTGACACTTAATTTCTTGACCGGAGTACCGCACGATGCAGACCGACTGTTTGAAAAAAATCCTACTTGCCTGCTTGGCTTGCGCGCTGCCATTAATGAGCTCTGCGCAAGATTGGCCTGCCAAGCCGGTGCGCATTGTGGTGCCTTCTCAAGGCTTTCCACCCGCAATTTCCGACTTCATGCCCGATGTGCCCACACTGGCAGAGGCTGGTTTTCCTGGCAACGAATTTGAGATTTGGTTGGCGCTGTATGCACCTGCCAAAACGCCCAGCGCCATTGTCAATCGCCTTAGTCAAGAAATGAAAAAATATTTGGACATGCCCAGTACCAAAGAGGCTTTTAGCAAGCTGGGCCATGAAAGCGACAGCGCCGGACCTGAAGGGGTACGTCAAAGAATTGAATCTGAATTAAAAGCCATGTTGCCTGTTGTGAAGTCTGCAGGTTTGTTAAACAAATGACCCCATCCTCCAACTACACCCGCACCGCATCACATGACCTGCTTCAGGGCTTGGTCGATTTGGGTATTGAATATTTGTTTTGCAATTTAGGTACCGATCACGCACCCCTGATTGAAGAGATGGCGCATTGGCGCTCGCAAGGCCGGGCATTTCCTCAATTGATTCTGTGTCCTCACGAAAATACTGCGGTCCACATGGCAGGTGGGTACGCTGTGGCCACAGGACGTGGTCAAGCTGTTTTGGTGCACGTCGATGCCGGCACCGCCAATGCGGCAATGGGCCTGCACAATTTGTGTCGCACCCGCATTCCTGTTTTGTTAATCGCAGGGCGCGCACCCATGAGCACCTTCGATAATGCAACCGGTGGACGCGACACCTACGTGCATTTCATTCAAGAGCCTTTTGACCAAGCCAGTGTGGTTCGCCCTTATGTGAAATGGGAGTACAACTTGGCTTGGCCGTCCATGGCGCATGAAGTAGTGTCTAGGGCTGGGGCAGTGATGCAAAGCGATCCCACCGGTCCGGTTTATCTCACCTTGCCAAGAGAAGTTTTGGCTGCACCAGTGGATGCTGAAAGCATTGGCGCTTATGGCCATCAAAACCATGTGCCGGTCAAAGCCCAGGGCTCTGATCCAGAGTCTATTCAAGCCATTGCGGCACAACTGATGGCTTCTGATGAACCTCTGTTGGTCACCGCCTATGCAGGCAGAAATCATGAAGCGCCCGCTTTGATTGAAAGATTGGCCGAGTTGTGCGGCATGCGTGTTTGCGAGTTCAATTCAATCTACCTGAACATTCGTCGCAACTCACCGTACTTTGCGGGCTTCAATCCAGCTGCTTTTACAGCGCAAGCCGACTTTGGCTTGATGGTGGACGTCGATGTACCGTGGATCCCTAAAACAACGCGCGTTAATCCAGATGCGTATTGGGCTCAGATGGATGTGGATGCCATTAAGCGGGACATTCCCATGTGGGGATTCCCATTGAATGCGCGCCTAGAAGGCGATAGCGTCAAGTTGCTCAAACAGTTGATTGCAGTCATTGAAAACAATGCAACACCCGAGTTCAAGCGCAAAGCACAAGAGCGCGGCCAGACGTTCTTGGCTGAGCAAGAAAAAAATAAACAAAGGGTGGCCGCACTGGCCAATGACCCTGGCAAAGTGAATGCCATTAACCCACATTTTTTGTGTGCTGCATTTGGCCAACTCATCGACAGCAAAGATGTGGTCTTGAACGAAGCCATTCGCAACACCACGGCTGTGTTTGAACAAATTCCGCGAGAAGTGCCAGGCAGTCTGATGGGTTTGTCGGGTGGCGGTCTCGGATTTTCTGCAGGCACGGCACTGGGCATGAAGCTAGCGCAATCTGAAAATCGTGTCATTCATTTTGTAGGTGACGGCTCTTTCTACTTTAGCAATCCCAGTGCAGTCTATGCCGTGGCGCGTCAATACAACTTACCCATCTTGACAGTGCTTTTAGACAATGGTGGTTGGTCTGCGGTTAAGGAATCGACCCTGCGCATGTACCCACTGGGAGAGGCCAAAAACACTGATCAATTTGCATCCGATTTGGGCTACGGCACCAACTTTGCTGCCATCGCAGAAGCTGCTGGCGCGCATGGTGAAAGATTGGCCGATCCTGCAGAGGTGACGGCTTCTATCAAGCGTTGTTTGGCGGCATTGGATTCAGGCCAAAGTGCATTGCTGCATGTGCGCATCACACCGCTTTGATAGACATTTCGTAACAAGCTTGCTGCAACTTTTTTATCAATGAGAACGCCTAGGAGATAAACATGAAAAAATTCATTTTCTCTGTGACTAAACGTCAAACACTTTTGAGCATGATGTTGCTCGCCATGGCCAGCACCGCAGGACTTTCGCACGCACAAAATGCATGGCCCACCAAGCCTGTGCGCATTGTGGTGCCCTATGCACCCGGAGGCGCCAATGACATCTTGGCCCGTGTCGTGGCTGAAAAACTAGCGCCGGCATTGGGTCAGCCTGTGGTGGTTGAAAACAAGCCCGGTGCTGGCGCAATTGTTGGCACTGAATTGGTTGTGAAATCTGCGCCTGATGGCTACACCTTGCTAATGGCTGCCAGTGGCCCCATTGTGTTTAACCCCTCCCTCATGGCCAAACTTTCGTATAACCCCATGACAGACTTGACACCTATTTCATTGGTAGGCTCATTTCCAATGATTCTGGCTGTCAATGAGGCATCGCCCGCCAAGACTTTTGCCGAACTCGTCAACAACAGCAAAGCCAACGCGAGTAAATTCAATTATTCGTATCCTTCTGCTTCCTTCCAGTTGGTCATGGAATTGGTCAAAACCAAAACAGGTTTGAAAGCCATGAACGTGCCTTATCAAGGCAGTGCGCCTTCTATCAACGCAGTCCTGACGCAAGAAGTGCAAATGACGCTGATTGATTCTGGCCCCATTGCGGCTTTGCTCAAATCTGGCAAATTGAGGGCCTTGGCTGTGACCTCCGAGCAGCGTCTGCCTTCTTACCCGCAAGTGCCTACCCTCAAAGAGCAGGGCGTCGATGTGGCGGTTAACTTTTGGAGCGGACTGTTGGCACCTGCTGGTACACCAGCACCTGTCGTGAAGCGCTTGCAAGAGGAAGTGGCGCGCATCATGGGTTTGCCAGACGTTCAAGAACGCATGGCCAAATTGGACATCAAACCTGTTGGCAGCACATCTGCTGATTTGGCCAAAACCATTTCACAAGAAATTCAACTTTGGACCCAAGTGGCCAAAGACAACAACATCAAAGCCGAATGACTGAAAAACGAATTGCCATTGCAGGCGCAGGCATTGCTGGTTTAACGACGGCGCTGTCTTTGTTGCAATTGGGTTGGAAGGTCGATGTGTATGAACAAGCTTCCCAATTGGGGGAAGTCGGTGCGGGCCTGCAACTTTCTCCCAATGGCACACGCATCCTGCAAAGTTTGGGTTTGGAAAGTGCACTGCTAGAAGTCGTGTCACAGGCCAAAGGCAAAGAAATCCGCATGTGGAATACAGGGCAGCGCTGGAAGTTGTTCGACCTTGGGAGCGATTGTTTGTCTCGCTTTGGCGCGCCTTATTGGATGGTTCACCGAGGCGATTTGCACAAGGTCTTGCTCCATGCATTCAATGCGAGGTCAGATGTACCTGTTAGATTAAATGCACGCGTAGTGTCTGCTCGAACGACTTCGCAAGGTGCTCGCTTTGAGTTGCAAGACGGCAGCGTTCATCAAGCTTGTGGCCTGATTGCAGCAGATGGTGTGCACTCGGTGTTGCGCGAAAAAATGCTTGGCGAAGACAAAGCGCAATTTACTGGTTTGCTAGCATGGCGCGGTCTGGTGCCTGTGCAATCTATCTCGTCTCATTTGCAGGAGCCTGTGGGTACCAACTGGGTAGGCCCAGGTGCTCATGTCATCACCTACCCAGTACGTGGTGGCCAATTGATGAATGTGGTGGGCATCATTGAAAAAGAGGGCTGGCGTGGAGAGTCTTGGACAGAGCAAGGCTCACACGAAGAATTGCTGAAAGACTTTGGCCATTGGCATGAAGACGTTTGCGAGTTAATGCGCAAAATTGAGCAGCCCTTTAAATGGGCATTGCTAGGCAGATCACCCCAAAAAGGATGGGCTCAAGGCGCCATTTGTTTGGTGGGCGATTCTGCGCATCCAACCCTGCCGTTCTTGGCGCAAGGCGCCAACATGGCCCTTGAGGATGCGGCTGTCTTGGCGCGGTGTGTTGCTGCCTACGACTGTGTTGAAAAAGCCTTTGGGCAATTTGAGGCACTGCGGTGGCAACGCACAGCCGACATCGTCAACCGCTCTAGTGACAAGGCCAAGCGCTTTCACAATCCGCAACGGTCCGATACGAGCAAGGCGGTCGACTATGTCAGTTCTGAGTGGGAGCCCGAAAAAGTTCGCAGACGCTACGACTGGTTGTTTGAATACGATGCACTGAAGGTCGCAGTATGAGCACCGATTCGAAATTGGATGTGTCCGTCCTGATTGTGGGCGGTGGACCTGTGGGCATGACCTTGGCGCTGTGCTTGGCTAAAAGGGGTATTGCCAGTTGTTTGGTTGAAATTCGAGCGGCAGAAACCTTGCCCGATGTGAAATGCAATCACGTTGCAGCACGCAGCATGGAGTTGTTCAGGTCATTAGGCATATCTCAAGACTTGCGCGCAGCAGGATTGCCCGACGACTATCCGCACAGTGTGTCTTACCGAACCAGCACGCTGGGTGAAGAAATTGCCAGAATTCACATCCCCGGCAGAACCACACGGCTAACCGATCATTCGGGTCCCGATGGCAATTGGCCAACGCCTGAACCACCGCACCGAATCAACCAGCGCTACATCGAGCCTATTTTGAGACGTCATGTCCAAAACGAAAGTTTGATCACCTGCTTGTACAAGCATCAAGTGATGAACTTCAAGCAAGACGAGAAAGGTGTCACTGCTCAAATTCAAAATTTGGATTTGCCTGATGCGCAGCCATTCCCCCTTCATGCCGCTTACCTGGTGGGCTGTGACGGTGGGCGTTCAATGGTCAGAAAAGGCATGGGTGCCAAGTTGGTGGGCGATGAGGTGGTGCAGCGCGTTCAAAGCACGTGCATCAGGGCGCCAAGCCTCATTGCACGCATGAAAGCGCCACCCGCGTGGGCCATGTTTACCGTCAACCCGCGACGCAGTGGCAACATCTACGCCATTGATGGCAAAGAAGTTTGGCTCATACACAACTACCTGCGCGACAATGAAGCAGATTTTGAATCTGTCGATCGTGACTGGGCCATTCGAACCATACTGGGTGTGGACAATGATTTTGAATACGAGGTGATGAGCAAAGAAGATTGGTTTGGACGGCGTTTGGTCAGCGATAAATTACAAGATGGCCGAGTTTTTGTGGCAGGTGATGCTGCGCACTTGTGGGTGCCTTATGCGGGTTATGGCATGAATGCTGGCTTGGCCGATGCTGCCAATTTGGCATGGCATTTGTCCGCGCAAATAGAGGGTTGGGCTGCACCGCAAGCTTTGTTGGCTTATGAAAAAGAGCGGCACCCCATTACAGAGCAAGTTTCTAGGTTTGCCATGGACCATGCGCATGCGATGAGTCAAAGACGTCGTCAAATTCCAGACAACTTAGAAGATGACAGCTTAGAAGGTCAAGCGTCGCGTCAAAAATTTGGACAAGATTTGTACGATTTGAATGTCCAGCAGTACTGTTGCGCTGGGCTCAATTTTGGGTATTACTACGACCAATCCCCTGTTATTGTTTATGACGAAGAGCGTGCGCCCGACTACAGCATGGGCAGTTTCACACCGTCGACAGTCCCGGGTTGCCGTGCGCCACACTTTTGGATGCCTGATGGGCAATCTGCGTATGACGCACTGGGCCCAGCCTACACCTTGCTGTGTTTCAAACAAGCTGTCAGTAACGATGTGATGGCATTGCAAACCCAAGCACATGCTCTGGGAATGCCTCTGACTGTGCTGGATGCTTCAGGCGTATCCAACTTACCGCCAGAGTACAAGCACGCATTGGTCTTGGTGAGAGCGGATGCGCATACGGTTTGGCGTGGGAACAGACTCACGCCAAAAACGGCACACGATGTGGTGGCCAAATTGTGTGGGCGTGTCCTCACTTGACCAAGGCAACCGCGCCATTCTTGATCAATTGCTTGGCTACAGTCACGCCCAATTGACTGGCCTGCGCAAGTACATTGGGACTGCTTAAGTCAAGGGTGCATTGGTCTTTAGCTTGTATCAATGAGGCATGGCTGTTGTCTGGATCACCCCAAGCTGCAGTAATCGACAAAACACCTTGGTTCAGGGTGGCATGCGCAGCCAAGGGCATTGAACAACTTCCTCCCATGGTTCGGCTTACGCCGCGCTCTGCATACACACGCACTGCCGTAGGCAAGTCATTCAGAGGGGCTAGTGCCTTTACCAAGTCGGGTCGATTGGCGCAAATTTCAATGCCAATGGCGCCTTGGCCCGCAGCTGGCATCATCCGTGCCAGATCAAAGCTGTGTTTGATGCGTTCTGAGAGGCCCAATCGCTTCAAGCCAGCGGTTGCCAGCACAATGCCGGCGTACTGACCTTCGTCCAGTTTTCGCAAACGAGTGTCTAGGTTGCCACGCAAGGGTTCAATTTTGAGATCGGGTCTGAGGGCATGCAATAGCACGGTTCTGCGCAAACTAGACGTACCCACGACAGCGCCATGCGGCAAGCTTTCTAGGCTGTCAAAATGAGGTGAAACCCAAGCATCACGTGGGTCTTCGCGCTCTAAAATGCATGCCAACTCAAAGCCTTCGGGCAGGTCCATAGGCACATCTTTGAGTGAGTGAACAGCAATGTGCGCTGAGCCATCTGCCAAGGCGACTTCTAGCTCTTTGATGAACAAACCTTTGCCACCTACTTTGCTTAGCGGTTGGTCCAAGATTTGATCGCCAAGGGTGGTCATGCCCAACAAAGACACTTCATGCCCTTGTGCTTCTAACAACTGCTTAACGTGGTGGGCTTGCCATAAAGCCAGTCGGCTTTCGCGGGTGGCGATGGTAATTTTTGAAGTCATAAAAATCAGTGTTAATGCTTAGTTTGTAGACTTGAGCTTTTGGGCGGCATCAATGGCAAAGTAGGTCAAGATGCCATCTGCACCAGCGCGTTTAAACGCCAGCAGGCTTTCCATCATCACAGCGTCATGGTCGAGCCAACCGTTTTGTGCGGCAGCTTTCAGCATGGCATATTCGCCCGATACTTGGTAGGCAAAGGTGGGTACTTTGAATTCATCTTTGACGCGTCTCACAATGTCAAGGTAAGGCATGCCTGGTTTGACCATCACCATGTCTGCGCCTTCTGCAATGTCCAGTGCTACTTCACGCAGTGCTTCGTCGGCGTTCCCAGGGTCCATTTGATAAGTTTTCTTATCGCTCTTGCCCAGATTGGCCGCTGAGCCCACCGCATCGCGAAAGGGGCCATAAAACGCGCTGGCGTATTTGGCGCTGTAGGCCATGATCTGTGTGTGTATGTGCCCGTGTGCTTCTAAGGCGGTTCGAATGGCACCAATGCGGCCGTCCATCATGTCACTAGGCGCCACGATGTCTACGCCAGCTTCTGCCTGAGCAAGGGCTTGTTGCGTGAGCACCTTCACGGTGGCGTCATTGATGATGTAGCCAGCATCGTCCAGCAAACCGTCTTGTCCATGGCTGGTATAGGGGTCAAGCGCCACATCGGTCATGATGCCCAAGTTTGGAAAATGTTTTTTCAACGTAGCCACCACGTGGGGCACCAAGCCCTTGGGATTAGTGGCTTCTTTGCCATCGGGTGTTTTGAGGTGGGCACTGATGACGGGGAAGAGCGCCATCACAGGAATACCAAGGTCTACGCATTTTTCGGCCACAGGCAATAGCAAATCGAGGCTGACGCGGTCGACCCCTGGCATTGATCCCACCGATTCACGGCGCTTGTCACCTTCAAGCACAAACACTGGGTAGATGAGGTCGTTCACGCTAAGCGCATGCTCGCGCACCAATCGGCGGCTAAAGTCAGTGCGCCGAAGGCGACGAGGGCGGTTCAGTGGAAAGGGTGTGGTCATGGGGATGTTTCGATTGAAAAAAATGTGCCTTGAGGGTGACTCTTTCAAAGCCACTCCCGTCGTGTGATGAAGCGTTGCATCAAATCGTGTTCAGGGGTGCCCGGCGCTGCTTGATGCTGATAAGACCAACTTACCAAGGGCGGCATCGAAAGCAAAATGGATTCTGTACGGCCGCCCGACTGCAGTCCAAAATGCGTTCCCCGGTCCCAAACCAAATTGAATTCAACGTAGCGGCCACGGCGGTAGAGTTGATGTGCACGTTCACGCTCACCATAGGGCATGTCTTTGCGTTTTTCTACAATGGGTATGTAGGCGTTCAGTAGCGCATCACCTACACTTTTCAATACTTCAAAGCTTTTCTCGCTGCCAAATTCAGAAAAGTCATCAAAAAAAATACCGCCAATGCCGCGTTGCTCATTGCGGTGTTTTAAACAAAAATAATCGTCACACCAAGCCTTGAACTTTGGATACAAATGGGCACCGTGCGGTGCCAATGCGTCAAAGCAGGTTTGGTGAAAGTGAATGGCGTCTTCTTCAAAGCCATAGTAAGGCGTGAGGTCCATGCCGCCGCCAAACCAAGCCACTGTTTGCCCGTCTGATGTTTTGGCAGACAGCATGCGCACGTTCATGTGCACTGTGGGTACATATGGATTGCGCGGATGAAATACCAAAGACACACCCATGGCTTCAAAGGGTGCACCTGCCAACTCAGGCCGATCATGTGTAGCTGATGGAGGGAGTTTGGGTCCTGTGACGTGTGAAAACCCACAGCCGGCTCTTTCGAAAACGGCACCGTTTTCGAGTATTTGCGTGATGCCATTGCCTTGCAGCGTTTCACCCGGTGGCTTTTGCCATGCATCTGATAAAAATGAGCCTCCATCCAAATTGGCAATGCGAGATGTGATGCGACTTTGCAGGGCAGTTAAGTAATTTCGAACGATCTGAGTGTCCATTTTTCTAATTCTTAAATGTCTTTCAGACTTTGATGGATGCGCTGAATCATTCGCCAACACACCAGCAAAACAAGCGGTGTGCTAAAGCCGGCCAGCATTTCTGGATTGATGTTCAGGCCTGCTGCTTTCATGGCTTTGCCCAAGTAAAGTGTGAGGCTCACGACGTAGTAAGTGATGGCCGCAATAGAGAGGCCTTCCACTGTGGATTGCAGCCTCAGTTGCAGTGCCTGACCGCGTGTGAGTTTTTCCAATAACTGCTGATTTTGTGCTTCAGCAGCAATTTCAACGCGTGTTCGCAGCAAGGCGCTGGCACGTGAAACCCGCTGTGCCAAAGCGCCCAAGCGGTCGGAGGTTGCGTTGACGGTGGCCATGGCTGGCGCTAATCGGCGTTGCATGAATTCGCCCACTGTTTGAATACCTGAGAGTGGTCGTTCGCGCATCTCAGAGATGCGCTCACGCACAATGGCATCGTAGGCACGTGCTGCAGAAAATCGGTAGCTGTGTTCTGCCGTGGTGCTCTCGACTTGTGCTGCCAAGCTGGCCAAGTCACCCAGTAAAACTTCATCGCTGTCTGTATTGGTTTCTAAGCGTGACGTTATTTCAACCAGCTGAACTTCTGTTGCTGCCAACTTGCTGGCCAGTTGTTTGGCCACAGGTAAACTCAGCAAAGACATCATTCGATAGGTCTCCAACTCAAGCAAGCGTTGCGCAATGCGTCCAGCCCTGTTTTCTGATGTCTCGGCTGCGGCCATGACCAAGATCCGTTCAAAACCATCCTCGTCGATTCGCAAATTGGTGATCAAGTGCGAGTGTGATTGGTTGTCTGATGTACGGCCCATCTTGGCGCCAATGACGGTGCCCTCTCCCAACCACTGCTTTGACTTGTAAATGGCATCGGGGTCGTCCATGCCCTCGTTCAACATGGCCAGTTGAATGGCGGTGATGGTTTTACCTGGAATACACCTTAACCAATCAACGCCTGTTGCAACCTGCGACGTTAACTCTGGTAATTTGCTACCCCAATGCGCATGGGCCGGCAAGGCTTGAACAATGGTGTACCGGGTGAACTCAGTGTGTCGTTCCCAAATAACTTTGTAGTTGTGGCACTGAAGTTGCAAAAAATTGCCCTTCATGTTCTCCACGGACAATTCCGAATGGCCTGACAGGCCACGTAAATGCTGGCATTCGTCTAAAACGCGCACGCCAGCATTTATGACGGCCACATAAGTGATCAGCGAGGGAAGCTTGAAAGTTGCCGAAGGTCGCGTGTGAATCTCGTTGTGCAACGCAAAACGTTGCGCATCATTGATGGGCAAATTTGGCAATGAACGGTCATGCATATCGCTCCCTTGTGGGGGTTTTCACCCCAATATTTGAACTCAATTTACATAAATCCAACTGAGTGTCAACATCTATTGACATTTACAAATGTATTACTATATTGACATTTAATTCTGTCACGTTTTGTTGACGGTTTCCTCTAGGGGGTGTCATGAGTCTTTTAAAGAGAGCTGAGACTGCGCTGAAATTGCATTTTGACGCGGCAGCGGGCATCGGCGCACCCCAAAGGCTACAAGCTGCCATGCAGCATGCCGTTTTTTCAGGTGGCGCGCGTATACGCCCCCAGTTGTGCATGGCCGTGGCCACCGCATGCGGTGACGATGCGCCCGACTTGACCAACGCTGCAGCCGTGGCGTTAGAGATGATGCACTGCGCGTCACTGGTGCATGACGACATGCCTACTTTTGACAATGCCGATTTGCGCAGAGGCCAGCCCACCGTGCACAAGGCGTTTTCAGAACCTCTGGCTTTGCTAACAGGCGACGGTCTGATTGTGATGGCCTATCAAGTGATGTTGGCGGCGGGCCGTCAGCACCCCCATCGTCTGATTGAGTTGATGGACAACTTATCGCGTGGCGTCGGTTTGCCAAACGGCATTGTGGCGGGGCAAGCCTGGGAGTGCGAAAGCACAGCCGATTTAGGCCAATACCAGCGCGCCAAAACTGGCGCTTTGTTTGTTTCGGCAACCTGTGCAGGCGCCATTGCCAGTGGCCAAAAGCCAGAGCCTTGGGCTCCTTTGGGCGCTTACTTGGGCGAGGCTTATCAGGTAGCCGATGACATTCGCGATGTATTGGGTGATGTGGCCAGTTTAGGTAAACCCGCAGGCCAAGACGTTCTCAATGCACGGCCCAGTTCGGCACAGGCACTGGGTTTGGAGGGGGCCATTCAGCACTTTGATGCGTTGATCGCGAAAGCCGGGGATTCCATTCCCGAATGCAACTGCAGAGACATGCTTCGGCAATTGGTGTTGCACGAGTCAGAGCGCTTGGTGCCTAAATCCATGTGCGAGGACTACCGCAAGCAGACGGCTTTGGTCAAGATTGCGAAGTTGGTATGAATCACAAGCTTGATTTAGCTGACGTGCCAGTATCTTTGCAGGCGGCCAACACATGGCATGACCGACTGCTGGCGTGGCTTGAGCGTTTGTATGCCAGCCCGCGGCTTTATAGTTTTTCATTGTCCAACCCTGTTACACGTTGGGTCACGCGGCGCAGAACACAGAAGCTTTTTGATTTGATGGCTGGCTTTGTTCACACGCAGGTCATGCTTGGTTGCATCCGCCTTGATTTATTCAAAATGTTGCATCAGGCACCTGCAGATTTGCAACACATCGCTGCGCGCGTCAAGATGCCTGAGCCTGTGCTGCAACGCTTGTTGTTGTCAGCAGTGGCACTGGGTTTGTTGGAGTACAGAAGTCAGTCACGGTTTGGCTTAGGCCCTTTGGGCGTGCCATTGGCGACCCACGATGGTATTGCTGCCATGATTGAGCATAACCACTTGTTGTATGCCGACATGCAAGACCCAGTTGGGTTTTTGAACAATGCGTGGCAAGGTGACATGGCAGCTTATTGGCCCTATGCACACGACGCGCAAGCTGCCACCCGAGCTGCACAAGACAAATTCAGCCGTTACTCCGATTTGATGGCGGCATCGCAAGGCTTTGTCATCGAAGAAATCTTATCGAGCTACTTATTTAACGAGCACCAGTGTGTTTTAGATGTGGGTGCAGGAAAGGGCCGTTTTGCTTGCGACATGGCTGCCCATGCGCCGCATTTGAAAGTCAAGTTGTTTGACTTGCCACCCGTGCTTGAGTTGGCCAAAAACAATGTGCAACAGCGCGGTATGAGCGATCGAATGAGCTTTTACCCAGGCAGTTTTTTGCATGATGAACTTCCTCAAGGCGCAGATTTGATCACCTTGGTCCGTGTTGCGCACAATCATCCCGATGACGTTGTCAAGCAACTTCTGAAAAAAATACACACAGCACTGCCGATGGGTGGTGTCTTGCTGTTGGCAGAGCCAATGGCTCAAACCTTGTCTGCTTTTCATTCAGGTGCCGCCCAAACAGACGCTTATTTCCACTTTTATCTGTTGGCGATGGGCGCAGGACGACTTCGCACCCCTGAAGAACTGATGCGTCTGATGGCAGAGGCCGGTTTTGGGCAAATTGAGCACATACCCAACGCAATGCCCATTCATGCACAGCTGATCGTGGCCAGAAAATACTAGTATTTACCCTAATAAACGTGTTTATATGTAAATCCTATTTGACACATATCAATGTAAAGCAAAGAATACACACATGAAAGCCACCGCAGTCGTTTTTGACAATCCCAAGCAATTGTCGCTTCAGGCACTTGACTTACCTACTTTGCAAGATGGGCAAGTGGAAGTGGCAGTGCATTACAGTGGTATCAGCACTGGCACGGAGCGCATGTTGTGGGATGGCAGCATGCCACCTTTTCCAGGCATGGGTTATCCCTTGGTTCCAGGCTACGAAACTGTGGGTCAAGTGGTGAAGGCCCCTGCAGGCACCAAGCTCAAAGAAGGTCAAACGGTGTTTGTGCCCGGAGCCAATTGCTTTACTGGTGTGCGCAGTTTGTTTGGTGGCGCTGCTTCCCGCTTGGTGGTGTCCGACCAAAAAATTCTGCCGGTGTCCAGCGAGTTGGGCAGTGATGCGGTGTTGTTTGCATTGGCCGCCACGGCTTATCACGCCGTATCTGGTGGCGGCAATCGAGAACCCTACAACCCGCCCGATTTGATCATTGGCCATGGCGTCATGGGCCGCTTGTTGGCGCGCCTGACTGTTGCCGCAGGATTTCCTCCGCCTACAGTTTGGGAGACTAACACCGAGCGTGCCAAGGGCGGTGAAGGCTACAACGTCATTCATCCGGATGATGACAGTCACAAGGACTATCAAGCCATTTACGACGTCAGCGGTGACGCCGCTTTGCTCGACAAATTGATCCAAAGAATCCGTCCCGGTGGCGAAGTGGTTCTGGCTGGATTTTACAAAGACGATTTGAAGTTTGCCTACGCGCCCGCTTTCATGCGAGAAGCACGCATTCGCGTGGCGGCTGAATGGAAAAGGCCCGATTTATTGGCAGTCAATGAATTGGTCAACAGCGGACAACTTTCACTCAAAGGTTTGGTCACTCACATCCAAACCTCCCACTCTGCCACCGTTGCGTATGAGACCGCGTTCGGTGATGTTTCTTGTCTCAAGATGGTCCTTGATTGGAGCGCGCACGCATGAACACACAAACCACCACCGAGCACACCGTTCAATTTGTTGACCGACTTCGCAGCGAGGCGGCAGAGCCTCTGGAGCCCATCAGCACCAAAGAGGTCACCAAAGAAACGCAAATCATTGCCATCTATGGCAAAGGCGGTATTGGCAAAAGCTTCACGCTGGCCAACCTCAGTTACATGATGGCGCAGCAAGGCAAAAAAGTTTTGCTGATTGGCTGCGATCCAAAGAGCGATACCACCAGCTTGTTGTTTGGTGGCAAGGCTTGCCCCACCATCATTGAAACCTCTTCACGTTTGAAACTGGCCGGTCAAGCCGTCAGCATCAGCGATGTGTGCTTCAAGCGCGATGGCGTGTTTGCTATGGAACTGGGCGGTCCTGAAGTGGGTCGTGGCTGCGG
>VFQS010001874.1_pt1 | contig 18188 bp, 20 predicted proteins | sample 3512361 | NCBI WGS metagenome assembly VFQS01 (sample SAMN10412375, study PRJNA504923) | tailings metagenome | isolation source: Relicate 1 Philex TSF3 active mining | place: Philippines
CTCAATGGATAACAAACCACTTTCAACAATCACTTTCAAAACTATTTCTTGGCCAAATTTATTCTTGTATTGATGACAAAAATGAGCCCATGCCTTAAGTTCAACCAATAAATCCTCAAATTGATTTAACTTTTTATAATTCATTACAACATCCAACTCATCAGCACCATCAGATATTGCAATTTTTGATTCTGTATTTTTTGATTCTATTGAATTTTGTCCTTCTGGAAAATCAATCACGGTACAAACTAAAACGGCCGAATCTTTCAAAATTTCAGAACATATATTTACCCATTTTGGATAAACACAAACTGATTTGACATTTAAGTCAATAGCCCTTTGACATAATTGTTCTATATCTTTGAGCTCACACTCCTCAAGCAAAGTATAATCTACTTTTGTAATCCAATCTACACTATGCATTCTTTCGCTTTTTTAACCTTCTTACACTATGGTGTTTGTACTCGTTTGAAACCACACTAATATTTCCATCTGCCTCCAAAATAAGGCTATCGACATCCTCAATATGCGCGCTACCATGTTCACGTATAGCCTGTAACAACTCTTCTTTCGTAATGTTATTTTTCCGACAATTTTCTTCTAGTAATTTTCCACGATGAATTAAAATCACCGGCTCTCCCTCTATTACTTTTTTGATTGATGGAAAAGTGTATTTTAACTTTTTAAAAATTAAATTCAAAACAAACAAAACAGAAGCTGCTAATATACCACCTCCTAGAGTAGTATCTGAACCAACCATCGCATTTTGAACAGCATTACTAATTAATAACACAAAAATCAAATCCGTAATAGATAATTGTGCCAATTCAGTCTTTCCTAAAACCCTAAGTGCAATGATTATAAAAACATAAACACCCGTAGTACTTAATATGATATGTAAATAATTTTCCATTATTGAATTACAGGAACAACATTATACCCATTATTTTTTAATAATTGAATCACACCTTGCTCACCAGCCAAATGTCCAGCACCGACAGCTATAAAAAGTGTTTTATTCTTCATCAAATCTGCTAATTTAGGAATCCATCTTTTGTTTCTGTTGTCAAGAAAATCCTCTTTTGTAACACCTCCTATCTTTCCACCATCTTTTTCCATTGAAACAATCATTTCGTTGTATAAGCCTTGGATATCTTGATTTTTATAGTACTTAACTAATTTAGCCATTTCATTTTCAGCATCTAAACTCCCTTCTTTTAGTTCTTTGATAAATTCATTAACCTGGTTTTGAATTTCCCCACTAGCCAAAATGGTCATTTGTTCTTGTATTGTCTCCAATCCTAACTTTTCTTTTTTCTTTGCCATTTTGTGAAATGTTTTTTCATACGATTCTGACTTCTTCATTTGATCAGCCATAATCAATGATTGAGCATAAAAAGGTCGCATCATCTCACAAATTTTCACCTTTATCGCCCCCATTTTCAAAGAATCCTTTAAGTACGTTTGAAAATAATTGTAATCAGTTTCACTCAAATACTCTTTTATCGATTTTCCATTGGGATAGAGAGCATTTTCTTTGATGAAAGCCTTTGCAGCCGGATCCATATCTAACTGAATTTCCATTACTAAAGATTCCGTCTTTTGAAATCGATTTTTCAACGTTTTGGAAACAACAAAATCTTTCTTTTCAATCATATGAATAGTTCCATATAAATAGGATGTGTCTTTAGCGCCATTTCCATATATCTTCCACAACAATGATTTTTCAAGAGATTGTGCTGAAAAAGAGGAAGAAATAATCAATACGATAATAAAAGATAGGTTTTTCATTTTTAAAAATTTTAGTGTACAAATATATCTTGAATCTATTAGGAATTTGAATGTTCGGTTAATTATCTTTGCCTTATGATTAATATCGAGCAATTAGGAGTATATCTTCCACAAGGTTTTTTATTTAAAGACATTACTGTACAAATAAATCGTGGCGAAAAAATTGGTTTAGCTGGTAAAAATGGCGCTGGTAAATCTACTATGTTAAAATTAATATCAGGTAGAGAAAAACCTTCTGAAGGTCGCATACACACTCCGAAAGATACAACGATCGGTTTTCTTACTCAGGATATTAAAATTGACACAGAAAGCAGTGTTTATGACTTTGTTTATTACTCTAATGAAACATTAAATCATTTAAGAAAAAAAATAGAAAGTGTTAATCATGATTTAGTTACAAGAACTGATTATGAAAGTGATTCTTATCTTTCCTTATTAGATGAACTAAACGAAGCGAATGACCTTTTTGGATTTCACGAAGGATTTCAGTGGGAAGAAAAAATTGCTGCCATACTAGAAGGATTAGGTTTTGAAAAAGAAGAGTTTCAACGTCCATTAAAATCTTTTTCTGGTGGTTGGAAAATGAGGGCTGAACTCGCTAGAATATTGGTTAACAAACCGGATGTAATTCTTCTAGATGAACCAACCAACCACTTAGACATTATTTCTATTTCTTGGTTAGAAAATTACTTGCAAAAATTTGATGGAATCGTAATTGTAATTTCTCACGACCGTTTGTTTTTGGATAATGTTACCAAAAGAACGTTGGAAATATCAAAAGGTAAAATACTTGATTATCCCTATTCATATTCTCAATACAAAATCAAAAGAGAAGAAGATTTAGCAAGATTGACCGATGCAAAAAAACAACAAGACAAAGACATCAAACAAACCAAAGAGTTAATCGATAAATTTAGAGCGAAAGCAAACAAAGCTGCCTTTGCACAATCATTGATGAAAAAATTAGATCGCACGGAACTAATTGAAGTTGATGACGATACGATTTCAAGAATGAAGGTTTCTTTTCCATTGAGTAATCAACCTGGAAAATGGGTCTTGGAATTGGAGGATATGGGTAAAACTTTTGGAGAAAAAGTCCTATTTAAAGATATTAACATTACCGTAGGTAGAGGCGAAAAAATCGCACTACTAGGACCAAATGGTGTGGGTAAGTCTACCTTGTTAAAGCGCATAATGGGAACTTTAGAAGGAGATGGAGTTGTTAATTATGGACACAATGTTAAAATCACCTACTTCGCTCAAGATCAAGCAGAAAAACTTGATACAAACAAAACTATTTTTGAAACTGTAGATGACATTGCAGAAGGAGAAATTCGAAAAGAATTAAGAAGCATACTAGGTACTTTTCTCTTTTCAGGAGAAGAAATTGAAAAAAAAGTTAGCGTGCTTTCTGGAGGTGAACGAACACGTTTAGCACTTTGTCAATTATTATTAAGTCCGTGTAACTTTTTAATTCTCGATGAACCAACAAACCACCTTGACATTCAATCAAAAGAAGTACTTAAACAAGCGCTTCTTAATTATGAAGGAACATTTATCATCGTTTCGCACGACCGTGAATTTTTGGATGGATTAACCAACCGTATTTGGGATATACAGGATAAAACATTGAAGATTTATCATTACGACGTAAAAGAATATCTTGCTAAAAAACTACAAATTGAAGAACCTGTATTAAAACAAAAGAAACAATCAGAAAAACCTATTGTTGAAATAGAAAAACCGAAACCATTATCACAGGAAGAAACAAAAGATTTAAAACGAAAAAAGAATAGCATCCAAAATAACATTAAAAAATTCGAAGAGAAAATCGCAATATTAGAAACTCAAATTAGTGAGATGGATAAAGAGATTGCCTCTTTGGATTATACTGACACTGAAAAATCTTCAACCATTTTAAATAATTACGAAAAGTTAAAAAAGGACCTTGACAATGTTATGAGTTATTGGGAACAGGAAATGGAAGAACTTGAAAAATTGAATTCATAATGAAAGGACAACTTCGTAAAATGCAGGTTGAACAAGGTTCGCCCATTAAATACTACCTTCATTTAGAAGAACGATTTTTAGTAAACGATTTGATCGGAAAAAAAATCACACTTAATTGGTCAGGAATTATACAATGTATTGATTGCCAAAAAGTAACTAAAAATTCATTCGGACAGGGATTTTGTTACAACTGTTTTACTCAATCTGCACAATCAAGTGAATGTATTATTCGACCAGAACTTTGTCGCGCACATCTAGGTGAAGGCAGAGACCCAGAATGGGAGGAAGCAAATCACAACCAACCACATACAGTTTACCTTGCTCAATCAGATATTGTCAAAGTTGGTGTAACCCGAAACACCCAAATACCTACACGATGGATTGATCAAGGAGCAAGCGCTGCAATTCGATTAGCAGAAACGCCCAACCGATATTTAGCTGGTGTCTTGGAGGTAGCGCTTAAAGATCACTTTTCTGATAAAACCAATTGGCAAAAAATGCTTAAAAATGAGATCGACGATACGATCGATTTAGCAGGGGAAAAATGGGAATTAGAAGAATTACTTCCTTCCGATTTGACACAATATTTTACAGATGACGAGGAAATTGAAACCTTTGAATATCCTGTTCTCTCCTATCCTTCTAAAATCAAAAGTATTGCACTGGAAAAAGTAAATAATTTTACAGGAAAATTAATTGGTATTAAAGGTCAATATTTAATTTTTGAAAATGATTTAGTCATTAATCTTAGAAAATATACTGGATATATAGTTGAAATCATTGTAAGTTAATTTTCAACAATCATCATTCGACAATTTTTCTTAAAAAAAGTATCTATCCATATTTTTGCGCTAACTTTAAACCTTCAAAATAAAAACCTATAATTATGTTTGGACAAGACGAATTTAGAAAATATGCTACAAAACACGTTGGAATCAACAGTATGCATTTAGAAAATTATATCGAATCTTCATTAACTCCATATATCATTGAAGAACGTCATTTGAATATGACTCAAATGGATGTGTTCTCTCGTTTAATGATGGATAGAATTATCTTTTTAGGAACTGGAATCAACGATCAAGTAGCGAACATCATCAATGCGCAATTATTGTTTTTAGAATCAGTTGATGCTAAAAAAGACATTCAAATTTACTTAAACTCTCCAGGTGGTTCAGTATATGCTGGTTTGGGTATTTATGATACAATGCAATACATCAAGCCTGATGTAGCTACGATTTGTACTGGTATGGCTGCGTCAATGGGTGCTGTGTTAATGTGTGCTGGAGCTGAAGGAAAAAGAACTGCTTTAAAACATTCACGCGTAATGATTCACCAACCATTAGGAGGTGCTCAAGGGCAAGCTTCTGACATTGAAATTACAGCACGTGAAATTCAAAAATTGAAAAAAGAACTTTACGATATTATAGCTTTCCACTCAAAACAAGATTATGAAAAAGTGTGGGCTGATTCAGACCGTGATTATTGGATGACAGCCGAAGAAGCGAAAGAATATGGTATGGTAGATGAAGTATTGGTTAGAAATCCAAGATAATTCGTCAAACAGATAATCATTTATGGCAAAAAAAGATTCAAATTGCTCATTTTGTGGAAGACCGCGCAATCAAGTTGGTATGTTGATTGCGGGGATTTCTGGGCATATTTGTGAAAATTGTATAACTCAAGGTTTCTCTATTGTTCAAGAAGAATTTAGTCTTCAAAAAACAAGTGAAAAAAAACCACAAGATCTTACGATTTTAAAACCCAAAGAAATAAAGCAAAAGCTTGATGAATATGTTATTGGTCAAGAAGATGCTAAAAAAGTACTTTCAGTAGCGGTATATAATCACTACAAAAGGCTAAACCAAAAAGTGAAAAAGGATGAGGTTGAAATAGAAAAATCAAACCTTATTCTTGTTGGTAGAACAGGAACAGGAAAAACATTATTGGCAAAAACAATTGCAAAAATGCTAAATGTTCCATTTTGTATTGCTGATGCAACTGTCTTAACAGAAGCTGGTTATGTTGGAGAAGATGTTGAAAGTATCTTATCGCGTTTGCTACAAGCAGCAGATTACGATGTGGACGCTGCTCAAAGAGGAATCGTTTTTATTGATGAAATTGACAAAATTGCACGTAAAAGCGATAATCCTTCCATTACAAGAGACGTTTCTGGAGAAGGGGTACAACAAGCGCTTTTAAAATTATTAGAAGGAACGGTTGTAAATGTTCCACCGCAAGGGGGTAGAAAACATCCAGACCAAAAAATGATTCAAGTAGAAACAAAAAACATTCTTTTTATTTGTGGAGGAGCATTTGACGGAATTGAGAAAATCATTTCTCGTAGAATTAACCGTCAAACAATCGGTTTCAATACAGAAGAAACTGAAAAAATTGACGGAGACAATTTCTTGAAATACATTAATCCTACTGATATTAAATCTTATGGATTAATCCCTGAATTAATTGGACGTTTTCCATCGTTGACATACTTAGAACCTTTGGATGCAAAAAGTCTTAAGCGCATTCTAACAGAACCAAAAAATGCATTAGTAAAACAATACATTCGTTTGTTTGAAATAGATGGTACAAAACTTAACTTCGAAGGACCTGTACTCGATTTTATTGTTGAAAAAGCAATTGAGTTTAAATTGGGAGCTCGTGGACTACGCTCTATATGCGAAGCTATTTTAAACGATGCCATGTATGACATTCCATCCGAACAATTAGCTGAATTTAAAGTAACTGTAGATTACGCTAAAGAAAAATTCTCAAAATCAAATGTGGCTAAATTATCTGTAGCTTAAATTTGATAAAAAAATAATTGTTATTAAGGCTGCTTTTGTTAAAGCAGCCTTAATTATTTATAAATCAGACGTATTAATATATTCATAACATTATCTTAAATAGATTAACACAAGGATAAATTTAACTTAAAGAGATTAGAATAGTACTCTCCTACTTTTGCTTTGAAAAAAAAATTCTATGGAAACATTGACAAACAAAGACAAAAGTAATATCCACATTTTATTGGTTGATGACGAACAAGATATCCTTGAATTTTTAAAATACAACCTTGAGCGTGAAGGATATAAAATCCATACAGCTAAAAATGGACAACAAGCGGTAGAAATATTTCAATCTGTTAGACCTTCTTTAATCATTATGGATGTAATGATGCCTGTAATGGATGGAATTGAGGCTTGCTATGCTATACGCAAGTTAAATCTTTTCCCTCAACCTGTAATTGCTTTCCTTACTTCTAGAAATGAAGATTATTCTCAAGTTGCAGGATTTGAAGCAGGTGCAGATGACTACATCGCAAAACCTATTAGACCAAGACTTCTTATTAGTAAGGTAGAAGCTTTACTGAGAAGAATCATCAAACCGGTTAGAATACCTAAAATTACTGAAGTTGGTAATATCAAAGTAGATAGAGACAAATACGTTGTTATCTCTCAGGATAAAGAAATTCAACTTCCAAAGAAAGAATTCGAATTACTAGAGCTTCTTCTGAGTAAACCTCAAAAAGTGTTTACAAGGGATGAAATTTTAACCAATGTATGGGGTAATGAAACAATTGTTGGAGAAAGAACAATCGATGTTCACATAAGAAAATTACGAGAAAAACTAGGAGATGATTATATTCGCACTATTAAAGGTGTTGGTTATACATTTGTAGATAGTGAAAAATAAAAAACCGATTTATTTTGTTTACACAGGAAGTAGCGTAATTGCAGCCACTTCTTTTGTTACACTTCTTTTAATTCATTTTATCTTTTCTCGCTTATCCTTTTGGATTTTTGTAATAACACCGATTATTACTTATGCCGTTTCTTACTTCATTTTTCACAATTTTATTGTAAAATACATCAATGAAAAATTGAAAGTATTATATCGTTCCATTCAGAAAGAAAAAACCAAACCAAACGAAAAATTTTCAATACGCATTACAGACGATGTGTTTACCGCTGCTGAGAAGGCAACCGAAAAATTCGCAGAAGAAAGCAAAAAAGAAATTTTAACGTTAAAAGAACAAGAGGAATTCAGAAAAGAATTTCTTGGTAACCTAGCGCACGAACTTAAAACACCTCTTTTTTCTATTCAAGGATACATTTTAACTTTACTTGAAGGGGGCTTAGAAGATGAAAAAGTAAATCGAATGTTTTTGGAAAGAGCCTCGATTTCAGTTGATAGAATGGTAAATTTGATTGAAGACTTAGATCAAATCAACAAACTTGAGGTTAACTCCTTACAAATGGATTTTACCAATTTTGACATTATTCAATTGGTTAATGAAATTTTTGAAACACTAGAATTAAAGGCAAGCGAAAAAAATATAAACCTGGCCATTTCTAAAACCTACCCATCAATTTTTGTTTACGCCGATCGATCAAGAATCTCACAAGTATTTACCAATTTAATAAGTAATTCTATTAACTATGGTAATGAAAATGGCGAAACGATCATCCGTTTTCATGAAATGAACGATGTACTTTTAATAGAGGTATCAGACAATGGTCCTGGTATCGATAAAAAAGATTTACCACGCTTATTCGAACGTTTTTATAGAGTAGAAAAAAGTCGTGCTAGAAACGAAGGAGGTTCAGGTCTGGGATTAGCAATAGTGAAACACATCATAGAGTCACACAAACATTCTATTCAAGTTAGAAGTACTATCGGTATAGGATGTACTTTTTCATTTACCCTTGACTTATCCAAAGATAAAGAGGATAAACTTGTCACAAGTAAAGGAATTACTATCAGGTAATTAGTAAAACTACTAAAAAACTTTTCCAAAAAAATTCAAAAAAAAGAAAAATAACTCTTTCTAAATTTGGTTTTTGTTTAATGTTTTTATTCCTTTGTTAAACAAAACTGTTTAATGTTTAATAAAATTCATTAAACAAAATACTAAGGGTTATGTCAACTATAGAGTTTAACGATTCCTTGATAAGTCTTGAAGCAAAACTTATCTCTTTCGCAAAAAGCTTCACTCGAAGTGAAGAAGATGCGCGCGACCTTACGCAAGAAACGATGCTAAAAGCATTGGTGTATAGAGACTACTATAAGCCTCAGACAAACTTCAAAGCGTGGGTGTTTACTATCATGCGTAATGTATTTATAAATCAGTACAGAAGAAATAGTAAGTCAAAAACTTTGTTTGATTACAGTAAAGACTTATATTTACTAGCAAACAGTGTTGCGAATTACGATACACCAAATAATTACATTTACGATAAAGAAATAAATGCTCAAATAAATGCGCTTCATGATGAGTATAAAAAGCCATTTATGATGCATCATCAAGGATTTAAATACAAAGAAATCTCTGATAAACTTGATATTCCAATTGGAACTGTGAAAAGTAGAATTTTCATTGCTAGAAAAAAGTTAATGGAAAAACTACCTGAATATGAATCATCAATTTAATTTATTATGAATAAAAAGGTTACCATAATCGGTGCTGGAATTTCTAGCCTTTCAACAGCTTGCTTTTTAGCCAAAGATGGTTATAAGGTTACTATTCTAGAAAAAAATAAAACCATTGGTGGACGTGCACGTCAATTTTCAGAAGATGGTTTTGTTTTCGATATGGGACCTAGTTGGTATTGGATGCCAGATGTTTTCGAGCGTTTCTACAATCAATTTGGTTATACAACTTCCGACTTTTACGAATTAAAAAGATTAGATCCATCCTACCGTGTGTTTTGGGATGATAATTCATTTGATGATATTCCAGCAGATTTAGAAACCTACAAAAACTGGTTTGATAAACTAGAACCTGGAAGTAGCAAGCATTTAGAACAATTTTTAAAAGAGGCTAAATACAAATACGAAGTTGGTATGAACGACCTTGTTCACAAACCAAGTTTATCGTGGGCGGAATTTATTGACGGAAGAATTATTTCCGGAATGTTTAAACTTCACCTTTTTTCATCTTTTGCTAAATACATTAGAAAATACTTTTCCAACGAAAAAATTATCTCTCTTTTAGAGTTTCCAGTTTTATTTCTTGGAGCTACCCCTGAAGAAACACCTGCGCTATACTCTTTAATGAACTATGCAGATATAGAGTTAGGTACTTGGTATCCGATGGGTGGAATGTATAGAATAATTGAATCTTTTGAAAAAATTGCAAATAAATTAGGTGTAGAAATACTTACCGATGAAGAAGTCATTGGTTTTGAATATAAAAACAACACGATTACACATACAAAAACCAAAAACAAATCAATTGAAACAGACATTCTGATTTCAGGTGCAGACTATAACCACACCGATCAAAAATTAGTTTCTAATCATTCGAATTATACAGAAAGTTACTGGGATAAAAGAGTAATGGCACCTTCAAGTTTATTGTTTTATGTAGGTGTGAATAAAAAAATCGAAAATCTTCAACATCATAATTTATTTTTCGATGCTGATTTCAAAGAGCATGCTCACAATATTTATAAAGATCCTGCCTGGCCTGAAAATCCTTTGTTTTATGTTTGTTGTCCTTCAAAGACAGATGATTCTGTTGCACCTGAAGGAAAAGAAAATATATTTATTTTAGTTCCAATCGCTTCTAACATAAATGATGATGAAACGATACGATTAAAATATTTCGACCTGTTGATTGAACGAATTGAAAAACATACGGGTGTTTCAATCAAAAATGATATTATTTATCAAAAAAGCTATTGTATTAGTGACTTTAAAAAAGATTACCATGCTTTCAAAGGCAACGCTTATGGTTTAGCAAACACACTTTTACAAACAGCGATACTAAAGCCTACACTTAAAAATAAAAAACTTAAAAACATGTTTTATACAGGTCAACTAACAGTTCCTGGTCCAGGCGTACCGCCTTCCATAATTTCTGGTGAAGTAGTTGCCAAACAAGTTATAAAACAATTTTAAGCTATTAACCCACTAAATCACAACGCTATGAAGAGTATTTTTGACAACCTTTCCTACGAGATGAGCAAAATTACCACCAAAAAGTACAGCACCTCATTTTCATTAGGAATCCATTTTCTTCATAAGAAAATACATAAACCAATTTATGCCATTTATGGGTTTGTACGTTTTGCAGATGAAATCGTAGATAGTTTTCACGGCTTTGACAAAAATTATTTGTTAGAAGACTTTAAAAAACAAACTTTTGAAGCAATAGAACAAGGAATTTCTTTAAACCCAATTTTAAATTCATTTCAAGAAACGGTAAATAAATATCAAATCCCACACGAATTGATCTATACGTTTTTGAATAGTATGGAAATGGACTTAAATAAGCAACATTACGATCAATCGAAATACGAAGAATATATACTAGGTTCTGCTGAAGTTGTAGGTTTAATGTGCTTGAAAGTATTCGTTAATGGAGATGAAAAAATGTATGAAAGCTTAAAACATTTTGCGATGAAATTGGGGTCTGCTTTCCAAAAAATCAATTTTTTACGTGATTTAAAAGCAGATTACAAAGAGCTTGGAAGAACCTATTTTCCAAATGTAGATATGACTTTTTTTAATGACAAGACAAAAAAAGAAATTGAAAAAGACATCGAGATTGATTTTAATTTAGGTTTAGAAGGAATTAAAAAACTACCTAATTCATCGAGATTCGGAGTGTACGTTGCTTATGTATATTACCACAATCTTTTTATAAAAATCCAAAAGCAAAGCGCACAAACTATTTTAAACGAAAGAGTAAGAATTCCTAACAATAAAAAATTAAGTTTGTTGTTTTATTCGTACATTAAGCATAATTTGAATTGGATATAATGGAAGAACATGTTATTTTGGTAGATGAAAAAGATAATGTTTTAGGTACTATGCCTAAAATGGAGGCGCATTTACAAAATAAATTACATCGTGCTTTTTCCGTTTTTATTTTCAATTCAAATAATGAATTATTGATTCATCAACGTGCTGCTGATAAATATCATTCAGCCAATTTATGGACAAACACCTGTTGTTCTCATCAAAGACCCAATGAAAAAAACATTGATGCTGCTGAGAGAAGGCTTGCAGAGGAGATGGGAATGCGTGCTGATAATCTAACAGATAAATTTCATTTTATATATCAAGTTAGTTTTGATAATAAACTGCATGAACACGAGCTTGACCACGTTTTAGTTGGTGTTTCAGATGAAGATCCTGTGCCAAATCCAAATGAAGCTCAAGATTATCGTTGGATATCATTGGCTAATCTAAATAAGGAAATTGAAGAAAAACCAGAAGATTTCACTTTTTGGTTTAAAAAAATAATTGCCGAATATGGCGAAACATTATTACCCGATTATGAAAGTTTGTAGAAGAGAAACATTTAACGCAGCACATCGACTTTTTAACCCAAATTTTGATGATGCCAAAAATCAAGCTGTTTTTGGTAAATGTAATAATCCAAACTACCATGGTCATAATTACGCTCTTTTAGTATGTGTTGATGGACCAATTGATCCAGAAACAGGTTATGTTATTGACCTGAAAATACTTGCGGATATCATCGACGAAGAAGTTCATACTCCTTTTGATCATAAAAATTTAAATTTAGATTGTCCTGATTTTGAAAATATTATTCCAACAGCTGAAAACATTGCTGTTGTTATTTGGAATAAAATCAGAAAAAGGCTAGACTCTTCTTTTGAACTTGAATTAACTCTTTGGGAAACAGAACGAAACAGCGTATTTTATAATGGAAAATAAACGCGCTCTTTTTTGGCACCGAAGAGATTTGAGAATAAACGACAATCACGGTTTATTCAAAGCACTTACTTCTGGACATAAAATCATTCCAATATTCATTTTTGATACGACAATTCTATCAAAATTGAAAGCTGAAGATCAACGTGTTATTTTTATTCACCAACAAATAGCAAAATTAAAATCTGAATACCAATCTTTTGGATCTGATTTGTTAGTCTATTATGGAAATCCAATTGAGCTTATCCCCGAAATTTCTAAAGAATTTTCAGCACAAAAAGTATTTACAAATAGAGATTACGAACCGCTAGCAATTCAACGTGATTCTGAAATTTTTGAACTTTTAAATGCACTTTCAATTGAATTTATTGGTTCAAAAGATCATGTTATTTTTGAAAAAAACGAAGTGGTTAAAGACGATGGAAAGCCATATACAGTGTTTACACCCTACTCACGTAAATGGAAAGCTACCCTTACTTCTCAACATCTAGCTTCTTTTGATACACGAAATCACGTATCAAGTTTACAACTGTTTAATCATAAAACACCCCTTATTTCATTAAACGAAATGGGATTTGATGGAATAGAAGTTGAATTTCCAAAAAATACTGTACAAGAACAAATTATAGAAAAATACAGCGAACAACGAGATTTTCCTGCATTGAATGGAACATCTAGATTGGGCTTACATTTAAGATTTGGTACAATCAGTATCCGAGAGTTAGCAACTTATGCTAAAAACACGAACGAAACCTATTTAAATGAATTAATCTGGCGAGACTTTTACCAAATGATCATCTATCATTTTCCACATTCAGCAGAAAACTCGTTTAGACCCATTTATGATAAAATACCATGGGATAACGACGAAAAGTTGTTTAAAGCATGGTGCGAAGGGAAAACAGGTTATCCAATGGTAGATGCAGGAATGCGCGAACTCAACGCTACAGGACATATGCATAATCGTGTTCGTATGGTAGTTGCGAGTTTTCTGACCAAACATTTATTAATCGATTGGAGATGGGGAGCAACTTATTTTGCAGAAAAATTACTTGACTTCGAACTTGCAAGTAATTCCGGTGGATGGCAATGGGCTGCTGGTTCTGGTTGCGATGCAGCACCCTATTTTCGTATTTTCAATCCAGCCTTACAGTTAGATAAATTTGATAAAAAGTTAATCTATGTAAAACGTTGGGTTCCAGAATACGGTACTGCTCAATATGTAAAACCAATCGTGGAACATTCCGTGGTAACTAAAAGAACAATTGCCGTATTCAAAGAAACACTCAACAGTTAGTTTTACAATCCAACAATCTCTCTTACTTCTATTTCTTCAACTTGTTTTTGAACCCCTTCCCTGTCAAGGTAAGTTCTAACTACTTTTCTTCCTTTAATCATCATTTTTTTACCTTTTCTTCCAAACTTTTCAATAAAAAGTGCCACTGTACCCCAAGCAAACATACGGTGCCAAGTGGTATCTTCTCCAAAATGTGAAGCCAATTGAAAGCGTGCAACTTTTGCTCCGTTTTCGAATTGGGTGACTTTCGCAAAGTCACCCATATTTCCAATAATAGTTATCATTTCCATATTACATTAAGATTAAATCATTTACTTCTACTTCCATAACGAATCTTCGATCTCCTGTTTTGCCTTTGTAAAAGCGAGATACCAATCTGCCTTCAATAGCAAGTTTTAACCCTTTTTCGCCGAATTTTTCAAGTACACTCACCCATTTTCCCCAAGCTGAAATACGATGCCAGTGTTTTCGTTCTTTTTTATTTCCATCACCATCTAAATAAACTTCAGAGGTTGATAATGAAAACTGAGCTATTTTTCTACCATTTTCAAGTTCTAATACCTTAGGTGCCGAACTAATTTTCCCGATTAAATTCACGTGATTCATCTCTTTGTAATTTTAAAATTTATACTTAGTTAATTGTTTTTGAGCGTTGGATCATCATAAAATCATTCGCCTCTACTTCTACGGAACTTCGTTTGGTTCCATCTTTTAATTCATACTCTTTTTGAACTAATTTTCCTTCAAGTGCAATCTCAGTACCTTTATCTAAAGATTCGCACATTTTTTCAGCCGTTTTACCCCATGCAGTGACAACATGCCAAACAGTATTGTTTTTCCATTCACCCGAAACTTTGTCTTTATAACTTTCATTGATTGCTAACGAAAAGCGCGTTAACGCATATCCTTTTTCGCCTACTTTTCTCATTTCTGGTTTCGCTCCTAAACGTCCGATTAAATTCACTTTGTTTTTTAAATTGTTCATTGTACCTGTGTTTTTTAAATGAATACTAAATTGTTTGTTGCCGTGTTGTTTGTTATCGACATTGCAAAGTTGTGGCCTCTTCCAAATTTCATTCGAATATCAACCATTTAATTTCGATTGTTATTCGTTTATATTCATTTAAAAACGGATATAATACTGATTATGAATTATAATTTAAGATTTATGAGTGAGTTAAAAATTGAGGGAATTAATTGATTATTTTTGGGACAATAATGGTTATAAGGCGTAGCCATTAGTTATAGCCAATTTCAAAAAAAATGTATTCGTTTTATAAAGCAAATAAAAAAATTAAAATATTATTCATAATATTTTCTTTAATATCAATTACATACTTTATATATTATATAAATAATATTATTAATACAACAATAGGTTGGGCACCACCTGACGTTTCATTTAAATTGAGTTTTAAAGAAAATAATTGGGTGAAAAAAATCGAAAAAAAATATGATAGTACCTTTGACTATATAGGATTAGATAATCAATTTACTGAAGATTCTATTATTCACATAATTTTAAACTGTCATTACAACGCTATTTTTGAGAAAAATAAAATAGTTGACAAAGAGAAATTCACTAAAGAATTATGTAAAGATTTTTTCTCAAATTCTGATTTTAAAAGACCTCAGAATTATATATCTTTTTTATATACTTATATTGAAGAAAATAAAAAACACACAATATCTTCAGAATATTTTTATTACAAAAATTTAGATAGTATAATAAAAACAAATGAAACTCTTGCAGATATCTAAAAAAACTGGCTATAACAGCGCCTTAGCACTAGGCTCTTACACTCACTTCGAATAAAATATTTACTACATTTGAAAATAAATCTCGCTTCGGATTTTGGGTGTTTTGCCTCTGTAACGCCCATCGCTAAAGGCGCAAAACGTTAGCGGCAAGCATAGAGCGACACCCAAACAACAGACCGAACCATAAAAAATTTAGATTTGCAAAATGAAATTAACGATATTATCAACAGTATTTTTCTTGACAACAGGACAGTTGTTTGCACAAAACGACCTTGCATTTAATTGGACACCTAAACCAACAGGACAGACCTCAAATTTCGGTTTGACATCAAACAGCAACATCACTTCAACAAAAGAAGTATTGGTAAGACCGTTTATAACAGACGATGCCAGAGTAGTTGGAGAACGACTTGCTCAACTTGAATCTTGGATACGAGTGGACAAAGAAGCTGGGCAACATTGGATTTTAGGTGCTTACGGACCTAACAAAAAACTTGAATTGACAGCAGGCGGAGTTTACGGTTATCAAGTAGAACACGACAGCAAAAAGACATTTGCTTATGCTTTACCGTTATTACAAGCAAAAATTCTGTTCAAGGAATATAAACCAAATAAACCCCCGGGTTTTGGAATGGTAGTTGGGACATTTTTACCCGTTGGACAAGGTTCATTTAAACCAGCAGGTTACGGAACATTTGGCTACTTGACAGTTTCACAATGTTTTGGTGAAGGCGACAAATTTCTGTTTCACGGAAATCTTGGTGGCAATTATTTACACGTTGACGGCTCAAACCAGTTAATCTCAACGTGGGGTTTAGGGACACAGATAAAAGCATATAAAGGTATGCACTTAGTGGGCGAAGTTTTTTCAGGCGACCCATACATTCCAGGGACAGGGACATCTTGGCAAGTAGGTTATCGCTATTTTTTCAGTGACCTATTGCAAGTTGATATGACAGTTGGTGACGGAATTGCAGGGGACGTAATAATGCCTTTTTGGTTTAGTGCAGGTGTTCGTATTGTGACAGAAAAATTCTTGAAAAAGAAGAATGCCAGCCGCTAACAGCCGTTTTGCAAAAGCGGGGGTTTCGTGCTTCTATGACAGAGAAGTGCTAAATCCAAGCTTTGTGCATTTAATGAAGTTTAGTGCTGAAAATCCCCGCCTTCGCAAAGCGGCAAAACGTTATGGTACATTTTAAAAAGACTACAGAACAATGAGAATTAGTATACTGATATTTTTACTTTGTATTTCAAAATTATCGTTTGGACAAGTTACTCATCCATTTTCGACAAAGAATCTTATCTATTCTTACAATAATAATGCAGACACAATATTCTTTAGCAGACCTATTTTTGATGGAATTGTCAATTGTGATATAGAATTGATTGACACCATTAATATTAATAACAGAGGACTTAAAGAGTGTGTTTTTCTAAAAACTTGCAAAGGATGGATTGATAAACACGGTGGTACTTTTGACATTACTGAAAAACTTGAAACCAAAACTTATGAGGTCTGGGATTTAGATAAAAAAGAACAAATATTCAGTGCATCATTTTTTTACAATCATCAATATAGTCGCTTTACTGCATATGATATCCAACGCAATAGACAAGGTATTAATGCTTACGAATATTCTGTCGCTATTGAATCCGATAGAATAATAATTTCAAATTTAAAAATGAACCCCACCCAAATTGCTTCCGACACTAAAGATTTGAATAATATAAATATTATTGAAGTGGACAATGAAGTTGGAGTTTATCAGTTTGACGGTAAAAGATTTATAAAACAACCTGCCATTGAGACAATAAAAATAATTTTTAATGAGTTCATATCAAATCAAGAGAACACAGATACAGAAGTTAATAAGGAATTGATGACAAATAGTTTGAAATTTATAACTGTTGTAAAAGACAAAAACGAATTAGACCTTTTAATAAATGTTTGGATGTATTACGACCCTACAGATTATCCTGACATTCCTGAAATCTACAGAATCTTAAAGGACAGTAGACCTCATAGTATTGAAGCAGTTAAAGTTAGAATTGACAACAAGAAAGAATGGGAAACTGACGACTCTGCACCGTATTCGGAGTTGAAAAACTTATTAAAACGACTTGAAAATGAATAGAAAAACGCACCATAACAACTAACCTTTCGTCGTGTCTGAAAGACAAGCGATGAAAGGGCTGTTGAACGAAACCTATTCTATGGACTTTTCGAAAATTGATTTTTGATTATTTGAGCCAAGTTTGAACGACTTGGCTTTTATTTTGCTTGTAACCTTTAAAAACAAGCTGTTTTTAGATTAATAGGCACAATGGTTCCCCTACACATAAAACTACTGTTTACATGAAAAAGCATTAGTGGTCTTTACAATAGTCTTATAAAAAATGACTTATATATTTTTAAATTTGATACTCTTTTTTAAAACTTTTAGACGATCATTAAAATCAAATATTTTATATCCTAAATTCAAGAACTGAATTTTAAAGTCGCTTATAATTGCTATTTTTAGGTGAATTTAAGTTCTAATTTAGACTTTGAAAAAGGTTTTTAAACGAACTGCCGTTGTGGTGCATAGACAAACTAGACCTAAAAAGATGAATAAGACACTGCAAATATTAATTTTAC
>VFQS010001875.1_pt1 | contig 18182 bp, 20 predicted proteins | sample 3512361 | NCBI WGS metagenome assembly VFQS01 (sample SAMN10412375, study PRJNA504923) | tailings metagenome | isolation source: Relicate 1 Philex TSF3 active mining | place: Philippines
AAAATCTATGGAGACACATGAAAACACACAATGATTACAATGATAATCATAAAAATAGTCATAATGATGATAATCGTAATCATGATAATCATAACGATAATCATAATGATAATCATCAAAATGAAGAAAAAAGTTATAATTGTAAAAAATGTAATAAAAAATTCAGTACATATCAAAATAGATGGAGACACCAAAAATCATGTTCTACAAATATTGATTTAGTAAAAGAAAATGAAATGTTAAAAGAAAAATTAAAGAAGCAAGATGAAGAAAATAAAAAACAATCTGAAGAAATTAGTCAAATTAAAAATATGTTATCAGATTTTATAAATAAAAACTGTAAAGTGCATCCTAAAACACTTCAAAAAATTAATAAACAACTTAACGTGGGAGATAACAGCACAGTAATTGAAAACAATGGTACTGTTAACAATATTACATATAACATTATTGGACTTGGGCATGAAAATTTAACTGAAGTATTTAGCAAAAAAGAGAAAATGAATATATTAAAATATCGTTATTGTAGTTTACCTCAATTGGTAGAATATGCACATTTTAATGATAAATATCCCCAGTTTAAAAATATTTTAATAACTAATACCCAAAATACATTAGCTTATAAATATGATACTAAAAAGAAACAGTTTGTTGCAGTAAATAAAGATGAGTTATTAGATGATATAGTCGATGAACGTATGTGTGATATTAATTCTTTTTATGAAGAATTAGAAAATGAACTTGATGAAAAAACTAAGGATATTTTAGATAAGGTAAAAGACAAAATTGAATCTGATCCAGAATATAAAGAATTAAAAAAGAAAGATATTAAATTAATTATTTATAATAATAGAGAAAAAATATTAAAATCAAACAGTTTAAAAGATTTAGAAAAATCAAAAAGTAAAGAAAAAAATACTAATAAAGAAAAAGATATTGAGGTTTAATTAGATTCTTGATTATCTTGTTTATTTTTGTTTGGTTCTTGATTTTCTTGTTCTTGATCATTATTTTCTTCACCGTTTTCAACATTTAGTTCAATGTTTTGATTATTATTACTTTCTAGACTTAAATCTATAATTGAATTTATTTTATCATTTGTATTTTTTATATTATTAGAGTTTAGATTTTGGTTTTGATTTTGATTTTGATCTTGTTTTGGTATAATTTCAGCCATGATATTCGCAATATTTCTATTAACAGTATTTTGGTTTTGGTTTTTGGAATTTTGTTTAAGTATATCTAAATTAGATGAAGTAATTTGATTATTTAATTTAGTTGGTTGAATATATTTATGGTCTTTTTCAATATAGATATCAGACAGCAAAAGTATATTAAACTATAATAAAATACTTAAAGACTAACTATTTATTTATATTTAATGAAAGCTAAAGAAGTTATGAAATTATTGGACATTTCTAGAGCTACTTTATTTAATTATACTAAAGATGGCAAAATTAAAGTTATTAAATTAGATAATGGTTATTACGACTATGATGAAGAATCCGTTTTTAAAATTATTAAAAAAGATTCCCGTATTAATGTTATTTATTCTAGAGTTTCTACATATAAACAAAAAACAGATTTAGAAAATCAAATTAATAAAATTACAACTTATTGTCAATCTAAAAATATTCTTATTAGTAAAATTTATTCAGACATTAATTCTGGATTGGATTTGGACAGAACCGGTTTTAATAGTCTTATGGATGATGTTATTGACTTAAAAATTAAAAATATTTATATTACTCACAAAGACAGACTTACTAGAATGTCGTTTAAAACTATTCAACATTTATTTAGTAAATATGGTACTAATATTGTTATTATCAGTAATAACAAACAGCCAAGCAATGTTTCTAATGATAATGAAATTTTTGAAGAACTTATTAGCTTAATGCATGTATTCTCTACTACTATGTATTCTAATAGACGTAAAAATAAAATTAATATTTTTAAAACTGATATTGAAAACTTTATTTCCTCAGATTAAAAAATATTATTTGATTTTCATTTAAAGATTGTGTTATTATAGTTTATAATAAAATGAACAATAATAAACCAAAAGTTAAACTCAAAACTATTCAATTTGTTATAGATAAAAAGCATAATAATATTTTAGCTGATATGACAACTATTTCTAAAAACATATTTAATTGTTGTATTTATTCAAATAATTTTTTTTATTTATTTAAAAATAAAGTATATCAAGAACTATATGAATTTTTAAAAGTTATTAATAATTCTGATTTGAATGAAAATCATAAAAAAATATTAATTGAATTAAATAATACAGATTTAATACTTTCAAAATTAAAAAATTATTATGATTTTTATAATGACAATCATCATATAATGATAGCTAATAATAAAATTATTTATAATTATGTTAAAAATAAAGCAATTAATATTGTATTATCTAGTACTAATATTAAACAATTTTATGATACAACAATTAATGAATTAGATCAATATGTTAATTATAACAAATCTAATAAAAATTATGTTTTTATAGATGTTGTTAATAGAATAGTTAAATCTTTCTATGATAAAAAATACTTTTTAACAAGATATCAAATGTTAAATAACATCCCATTAACAAATGAAGATGAACAACTAAAAATTGACATATCTAATAAATACTATTATTTTAATACACAAAAAACTATAAATTATAAGCAGAAAATACAAAATAAGTTTAATATTGAACTTAAAAGCGAACAGTATTTATTTAAGCTGTTCGTTTATAATTATTGTTTAGGTGCTAATAAAGAAAAATTACCAGCTGATGTTATATTAAATTTGATTGATAAATATTCAGAGGCTATTAGTAGCTACTATGGAAGAATAAACAAAAAACTACCAGCTAATAAACCGAAATATTTAAAAAAGGACGATAAGTTTAATTTATATTATTTTCCGTCTTCGTATAAAATTGAAGGTAATACAGCAAGATTAACAGTAGGTAAACACACAGCTGTAAATTATAATTCGTATAATAACAAGTTATATAAAATTTCAGATAGAAAATATTGTTATAAACATAATTTGTGTAAAAACTTAAAAAATAAAAATAAAAAGAATTATGTAAAAACATCTAATGGCTATATTCATAAATGTGAAATTATAGATGGTTATTACTTAAATTTAAAATTACCAACAGTTATTAATAATAAAAAAGTAAAACAAATTCAACTAAAATCATATGGAAACATTTACACAGCTTATGTAACTTATGAAGAATCAAATGATGATATTGAATTAGACGAACCGGTAACAAGTTTAAATTCAATATCAATTGATACTGGTATGAAAAACTTATTAACAATATACAATCCAACAGGAGACCAACATATAATAAAAGGCGGAAAAATAAAAGCAATAAATGAGTTTTATAATAAAAAAATAAGCGAATTACAGTCAATAAATAAAAAATCATTAAATATATCAAAATTTAATAGATTATATTCGTTATTAACTGAACGAAAGAACAAACTAAACGGTTTAATAAATAGGCTTGTTGATAAGTTAATTGGAACTTATTATGACAAACAATATTTTATTATTGGATACAATGAAGGTTGGAAAACAAGGGTAGATATGGGACAAAATAATAATAGACAATTTTATGATATTCCATATTCAAGAATTTTACAAAAACTAAAAGAGAAATTATTAGCTAATGGAAAACGGCTAATAATAAATGAAGAAAGTTATACATCAAAATGTGACAGCTTAAGTTTAGAGAAGTTAGGTAAAAATGAAGTTTATGGAGGTAACCGTGTTCATCGTGGTTTATTTATTTCATCTATTGGAAAAGCAATAAATGCAGATCTAAATGGAGCGATAAATATAATGAGAAAAGTAATAAACCTAACAGAAATATCCGGAAATAAAATATTTAATCCGAAAATACTAGAAGCATAATTGGTAAGTCTGTAAAAAGATAGCTAATAAGAGCGCTAGTAGCCGTAAACCCGTTAAATGGGTTTAAGATAACCAAATGGTTATAAATGAGAAGTATATTGTTAATAAGGTTTAATATACTTTCTTTAACTAGAATCATAATTTTTAAGTTCTTTGAACATAGTTCTTACATTTGTTGCACCATCGGATTTTTCCTTTGTATGGAATAATCCGTGATTTAAATTATGAAACAAATAAAAAAACATATCTAATAAATTTAATTAGATTATTTACATTGTACTTTTTAAACGCAATGAGGTGGACAAAATATTTAATTAAATAAAAACCTTTATTTATTTAATGGAATATTATTTATGTGTGCTAGATTTTGAAGCAACTTGCTGGCCAAATTCTGAAAATAAAGATCAAATGGAAATTATTGAATTTCCGTCAATTATATATAAAATTAATGAAAAAAAAGAAACAATTGAATTTATTAGCGAATTTTCTAAATATGTTAAACCAACAATAAATATAAAATTATCAGATTATTGCACTAGTTTAACTGGAATAAAACAAGAAACTGTTGATATTGCAAATACTATAGACCAAGTATATCAAGAGCATATTAATTGGCTTGTTACTAATATACCAACAGACAGTAATTTTATTATTGCTACATGTGGTCACTGGGATTTAAAAACTCAGCTACCAAGAGAAATAAAAAATAAAAACTTACAAACAAATAATTATTATTTAACATATATTAATGTTAAGGATGAGTTTGAACGGTTTTATAAAATAAAATCAGTTGATATGCCAAATATGTTAAAATATTTATCACTTAGTTTAGATGGTCATCACCATTCAGGTATTGATGATACTAGAAACATAGCAAAGATAATTTTAAGAATGATTAAAGATGGGCATAAAATAAGTAATTGTGTTATAAATAAAGTTTGTTAGTCTATGCTGTTGTACTGGCTTCACAACTAACTCTGTGGCCTAGGTAATACGAATGATCATCAGTATTTGTTTTATACAAAGGATATTGGGCAGAGCATTTGGGATCTTCACAAACAGTTGAACTACAAGTATGGAGAGTTCCAGTAGAATCTTCAAACACTTCCCCACAAGAATGATAATAACCAAATCCTTCAGTTGGAGGTACATGAGGAACCATATCTTTGTCATGTACTGTACGCCAGTAACCTTTTAATTTAGTATTTGCAAATGAAGCAAATGTTTTATCTCCAGCTCTGGGTTGACCATAATCGTATACACACTGAAATTTATATTGTTTTTAAGTAATTCCATGTAATCTATATAATTAATTGACAACTTTAAATATAAATCCACAAGTAGTTTTTTCCTTATCAATACTATATTTAATCATATCTTTTGATATATTTAGTTTTCTTGATGCATCTCTTTGCGAATTAAATATATTTATCTGATTCATTGATAAATCGTATTGAATAATTTTTTTTGTCTTTGGTTGTAAAGAATTATCATGAGCATGTTGGGCATTTTCTTTATTTGTTACCCATTCTAAATTATTTACGTGTACATTTTTTTTATTTCCATCAATATGATTTACTTGCTCTTTATTATCTGGATTTGGAATAAATACTTTTGCAACAAGTCTATGAAGCAAATGTTGTTTAGGTGCAGAGACCCATAAATAACCACTTTCGTGATTATAACCTTCTGTAATTCTACCTTTACTATTTTTTACTCTTCCATAATTAGATATTTTATATCCTTTTGTTCCATCAATAAAATGACTTGGAATGTCTTTCCATTCTTCATCATCATACTTTTTTTCATCACTATTGTCGTATTGCCATTTGTACCCAAAAGCACTAAGACGTTTTCCTCTTGCAACAGCACAAATTTTTGTTTTTATATTATTACCATCATTAAAATCAGTTACTGATGTTAAATTATTATTAAAAACCCATTCTGAAGCAAATTTAATTGTTTGAAATAATTGAATTTTTTTATTTGTTGTGTAATTAATTTGCCAAACTGCTCGTGAAGAAACTAGTTCTCTAATTTTTTTGTCACACTTTCTTCTATGATTATTTTGTTCAGCTGTTGTTGCCCACTCTAAATTATCTAATTTATTGTTTGTTTTATTATGATCTTTATGATTAACTGTTTTTTTGTTGTCAGGATTTGGAATGAATGTTAATGCTACCAATCTGTGTATTTTAAAAAATTTTCTTTCTCCGTCATTATCGGTTAATGATAAACATAAATAACCAGATTTTAAACAAGGTTTTAATAATTTATTAGTTATTTTATTTTTTACATTACCAAAATTACTAACTTCGTAATTTGAATATCCACTTACTGTTTTGTAAATTTCTTTACTCATTATATCCTAATTTGAGAAAATATATTTTTAAATATTTTTAAAAATATATTATTTTATTATTTTTATATAAAGAGGTTTTTTCGTATTAAATTTTTTTAAAAAATATTTAAAAACTATTTTATTTATATAAATAAATGAATACAGAACAAGAGTACAAATTTATTTGTGAAAAATGCAATTATAAAACAAACTTGTTATCATCATTAAAAAAACATAATAATTCAGAATTACATATAAACGGTAAAAGGAAAACCAGAAAAGATAAAGCTCCTGAACCCATTATTTATAAATGTCAATCATGTAACTATACGACTGAAAATGAACATAATTTGAAAACACATGATTTAAATAACCATAAAAACAAAGAAGACAGGAAAAAAAATTTTAAATATTATTGTGATAAATGTGATTTTGGTACATTTATAGAATTATCATATAATAAACATATAAATACAAATAAACATAAAATTAAAACAAATTAAAATAACAATTAAATTAATTATTATTTTATTTTTTAAAATATTTAAAATCATAATGTACTAGCTTCACAACTTACTCTATGACCTAGATAGTACGAGTGGTCATCAGTATTAGTTTGATAGAGAGCATATTGGTCAGCACATTTAGGATCTTCGCAATCGGTCGAACTACAAGTATGGAGAATACCAGTTGTGTCTTCAAAAATCTCTCCGCAAGAATGATAATAATTTAAACCTTCAGTAGGAGGTGTGTGTGGAACTGTATCCTTATTATGTGTTGTTCTCCAGTAACCAGGTAATATTCTATTAGAAAAGCTGGCAAATGTTTTATCACCTGCTCTAGGTTGTCCATAATTATATACATTAGAAACAATACCTTCTTTAAGTAATTCCATGGATAATAATTGTGAAACTACTGCACCAAACGAATGACCATTGACGTACACATCATATGTTGGATAGAGTTTTTTCAATGCTTTAACCGCATTAACAGTTTCATTTCTAATACCTAGAGCTGATTTATAAAACCCATTATGAACTTGACAATTGCATTCGGGCCATGTGACATAATCAACTAATCTAACTTCAAAATCATCTAACCAGTTCATAGTAGAACTAGAACCGCGTAAAACCACATGAATTGTTTTATCACTTGGTAAAATACCAACAAAACCTTGGATATCAGTTTTGGGATCATATAGAGTATTTTTATATTCGAAACCAGTAACAGGTCCAGCTGGTTTCATAGTTTTATAGTTTTCTTTACCACAATAGGCCATACCACTTAACCAAACACCATTGGTTAACTGGGCTAAATTATAGCTATAACTAATACCTAAAGCTAATAAACTTAGTATATTTAATAGACTGAATATTTTTGACATCATTATCTTATAATATGTTACTGAAAAAATATAAATAAATCAACTTTTTGGAAACTAAATATTTTTTATAATTGCGTTAGTATTATTTAAACAATATATAAACATTATTAATGACAATAATTAATGGTATTGAAATTGATAATATTCAATATATCCATAATGAAATGAAAGCCGCCATTCATAATAATGACCCGATAGAGCAAAATCTCCATGTGGTAATTGTTATATCCAACCCTTGTCAATATGCTCGTAGATTTATATTAGCTAGGGAATTTATTAAAAGATTTGATACTGAATCAAATGTAAAACTATATATTGTTGAGTTATGTTATGGGGACAAACAACAATTTTGGGTTACTGATTCATCAAATCCTGCACATTTACAAATAAGAACAAAACAACCTGCTATATGGCATAAAGAAAATATGATTAATATGGGAGTACGTAAATTGCTTCCACCTAATTGGAAAGCATTTGCATGGATTGATGCAGATGTTGAATTTGAAAGTGGTACATGGGCATTAGATACTTTAAAAATTTTAAATGGTTGTAGAGATGTGGTACAATTATTTTCTCATGCGGTAGATATGGATAAACAAGAAGATCCAATGCAAATATTTCAAAGTTTTGGTTTCCAATATACAAAAGGAAAGCCATATGGACTACAAAAGCCAAATAGTTACTGGCATCCTGGGTTTGCATGGGCTATGACAAGAAAAGCATATGAAAAACTTGGTGGTATTTATGAGTCAAGTATTTTAGGTTCTGGAGATAATAATATGGCATTGTGTTTTATTGGAAAAGGATTACGAAGTGTAAATGAAAAAGCTGCTGAAGGTTACAAACAGTCTATTTTAAATTATCAAACAAAATGCACTGGATTAAGATTAGGATATGTACCTGGAGTTATTAGACATTATTTTCATGGATCTAAAGCTAATAGAAAATATATGGAGCGTTGGCAAATTTTAATTGATCATGCATACAATCCTGATACCCATATTAAAAAGGATGAATCTGGCTTATTGATTCCAACACCTCAATGCCCTCGCCAATTATTAGATGATATAGCTCAATATTTTGCCGAACGTAATGAAGATGAAGGGTTTAAATAATTAATCAATTAAAAAATTGATCTTTATATTGATTGAATTCATATGATTATTATATTAATTCAATAAATGTCAAAGCCGGTAAACCCAGGATTTCAAGCCTTTTTAGATTTTAAAAAATATGTTGCAGAAAAATTAGCTATTAGTAACGGTCCTAAAGCAGCTAAAGTTGCAGGGGCTGTTAATTCAGAAATGAAAGAAAAACACCCAGGATTAAGTGCGGTAGAAATTGCAGAAAAGAATCGAAAACACTTTGATGCGAATATTGAAAAATATAAACAAATGCTTCAATAATTTATACATTAATATTTTGTTGCAATTGTTGTTCTTGTAACCTTTTTTGATTTATAATAGTATCTGGATCTTCTCCGTTTAAAATTCTTTGAATTGAATTATGATCTAACCAAGTCCAAATAGTTGTTTTAATTTTATGAGATCTCCAATAAATATAATTTTGACCAGATCCATAACCTTCTCCTTCATATTTTTGCCAAAAAATGTCAGGAGAGCCTTTTAACAAAGTTAAAAGCCTTGTGGTTCTACAGAACCAGAATTATTAAAACATATAACAAAAGTTATTTTATCACATCTATCCGCAGAATAAATTTCAGTTGGATGAATACCAAAAGGTTCTAGTGATTGAATAATTTGTTGGAAGTTATTAGTTTGATATTTAAAATCATAATTTGGCGGAATTGGTCCTTGTAGTTTATTAGTGGTGTTTGAATATTTAACTGGGTTTTTAATTTTTCTGTGAGTATTAGAAATCCATGCCTTATTTGTAAACATTATAATATAATATAATTATTATTTTATATCTATATTGGCTTTTTATTTATTCTCGCCTGTAAACATAAAAAATTGAAAATTATAAAACAAGTAGGCTAATTATAATAAATTTCAATGACAGAAATAGCCATTGATGACAAATACATTTTACCCAAACACGCTGACATATACCATCTTTCACTCAATATCTCAAAAAATAAAATTGAGTCTATTTTGAGAAATGTTTTAATTAAATTTTGCCAAGTTAATGTGCTTGGATACAACAATTCTGAAGATTACTACTGGTTTAAGATAAATCAAACTGAATTCGGATCTAAAATTATTCCATATGTAGAATTAAAACTAATTAATAACTATGACAACAATACTAATATTTTTTTCATAGCTAAAACTGATAATCTTTTCACAAAACAACGAGCAATGAATAATAAGATTATTAAAAAATTTGTTGAAAGATTTGAAACAACTTTTAACAATTATCAACCAAATGTTGATATTGATGTTACTTTATAGTGGAACTATATATTTTTTACAAAATTGTTATTAAGTAAACAAAATATTTTCTATACAAAATTAATGATTACTAACATTAAAAAACAATTATATAAAAATTCAGAATTGTTTAAAAATCAAAAAATTGGTCTTAAAATTATTTTCAATAAAAATATAATCCAAACTGGTGGTAAAAATTTAACAATTGATTATAAAAACCATAAATATACCTTTGAAAAATTTGACATAGATGAAGATAATTATGTATTGTATTCATTAGATAATTTAGAGTGCGTATCAATTATTATTTCAAAAGAATACAAAACAGCAGAAATTCATGGAATAAGTAATTATAAATCATGTTTGCAATTTACAAATGAAAATATTGGGTCAACTTTATTAAAACTAACTATAAGAATGTTAAAAAAATATAAGGAAAGATTTGGCATTAATATGATAATATTAACAGATAACAGTATTAAAAAATGTATAAAAGAAAATATAATATTATCAATTATGTTATCACTTTTAACGGGTAATACATGGTATGGTAAATACGGGTTTAGACCAATAGAAATACAAAATAATAAATATATTGTTGATGATATATCAAATAACAAATATAATGAAAACTACAAAATTATGAACTCACTTAAGATAACAGATTTTGATTTATTAAAATATATTAAATTAACAAATAATCAAAAATTAATAGATGCTACTCAAAGAATAATTAAAGATTTTCCTTTAATGCTATTAAAAGATTTTTTAGGAAATTTAATAAAAAATTATGATAAAACATGCAGTGATTTTGCTAAATTTTATAGAAAATTATATAACGATATTGGTGTTTTTGACCCTTATCATAAATTATACGGTCTTGCAATATAAAATAAAAATTGCCTGATTTAACGATAATAATTTTAATTCAAATGAATAAAAATTGAACTTGAAAATAAATAACAATAGGTTCTAATATTTAATGTCATTGAATAACAAAAATAATAATAAAAATGATTCCAAAGCTAATTCTAATGCTAAAAGCAGATATTTATCGTGGGCTTTACGTCATGGTTTAAATCAGTTGGGTTTACAACCTGATTCCGAAGGTTATGTTAAACTTTCTGATTTACTAACAAAATCACAAGGTCAAATTTCTGGATCAGAAGTTATTACAATTGTTAACAACTGCCCAAAGCAACGTTTTGGATTAAAACAGATTGATAATGAGTTGTACATCAGAGCAAACCAAGGTCATAGTAAAGAAGTTGGAGATTTAATTGTTACTGATAACTTAATGAATAAATTATCCGAACCAATTGCAGATGTATTTCATGGATCTTATGTAAAACATTTGGAATCAATTAAAGCAAATGGACTAAATAGAATGAGTAGAAAGCATATTCATTTTGCAAAATCATTAGATGCTGCAAGTGGTAAAAGATCAGATTGTAACTTGCTAGTTTATGTGGATATGGCTAAAGCCATGGCCGACGGTATAGATTTTTATGAATCAGCAAATGGGGTTATATTAACAGAAGGAATTGGTGGAACTTTAGATTCAAAGTATTTAATATTTAAACAAATTAAATAATAATAATTTTTGTTTTATAAATAAATTGGAAAAATTGATTTTTTTATAAAATGGGTATAATGAAATATAATTAATGCCAGATAATTATGTATGCCATAAATGCCTTAACCTTATCCATTCTGACGATCTATGCCAAAAATCTAATTTTGAATACTTCCACATGGCATGTGCTAATAATGATGGATTAATTGATGTTACTGATCAAATACCCGATTGGGATGACATTGATGTCTATGAAAATATTATATTAAATTCTAAATCCAATAAATTTAATGGTAAGTTTATTGATTTGTCTTCTAAAAAGAAATTATTGGAATTATATCGAGCCGAAAAAATAAAAACACAGCTTAAAAAAGAGTTAAAAGAACTAGAACAAATTGATCTAGTAGAAAATTTTAATGACTTTAGTTCTGATGATTTTATTATTAAATTAAATAAAAACATTGAATTATTAGATACCAAGTATTTAAAAAATTCTATGCACGTTAATTAAATAAATTTTACTTTATATAATATAAAAAATTTTATATTATATATTATAATGGAAAGACAAATTTTAATTGAATCAATTAAAAATGTTAAAGGTAAAAACGTTGCATATTGTGCAGAAGATAAGTGTATTTATTATTCACCAAATTATACATTTGATAAAAAATTAAAAAAAGATGTAATAGAAGATAATTTACCAGATTTACACAATGCAATAAAAGAATTTAAAGAAAATAATCCAGGTAAACAAGTTAAAATTATTAGATTATAAATTACCAATTTAGTTTAATTTCAGCTATAGCACTTTCTAAATAAGCATATCTCCAGGTAGTCCAATTATCTGGATTAGGAGTTTGTAATCTTTGATCTCCGTTTAATAAAGGTCTAGGATTATCACAAAAACCAAAATCTGGATAAATTAAATTTTCTAAGCCTGATTTAAATGCATTACCGCTTCCTTTAAGTATAGAGGATGATTCACTAATTTTAGAATTATCAGAAATTTTATTTAATGCAACTAAATTTTTTGATGAATTTATATTATATTCGTATTCTGGAAGTTCTCCGCAGATAGCAGTATATAACATTGTGTCAGAAACATTTCCTAAAATATTGTTTGGAATATAACATAATCCAGGAAGTGATGTTCCACCAAAATATCCTTTAAAACCTCCAAGTATTTTAACTTTTGCTATTGAAGAAATTACATTGTCTTGATTATTTCCAATAAAACTAAATCTAAGAACATTGCCTGCAGAATATGTATTTTCGCTGGTTAATAATATAATTTTTCCTTTATTAAAAACAGTTCCAAACCCATATTTTTGATTTAAATATGTACATTGAAGTTCTGGAAATTTAGTATCAGGCTTTCCATATGAAACATAATTATTAATATCATCTATTTTGGATTTTTGGTTAATTGTATTTGCAAATAAAGTGGTTTTATTTGTTGAATATCTATTTTCTCCAAAATGTTGACTTATCCATTCAGTGAGTCCTCCTAAGTTAGCAACAGAATCAATAATTAAATCAGTACAATTTTGAGAATTAAACCATCTCATAATATATCCTAAAGGCTGAGCCCATAGTCCTGTTACTTCATTAGGATGATTTTTTTGATCTTTGAATGTTTGATTTTCTGGGAAGAAAGAATTTTTTGTCCATATTAAAGATGCAGTTTCAGTAAGCCATGGTAATGAATAATTTATGCTTATGTATCCAATTTTTTGGTTATTAGATGTAAGCGAAGAATTGATAATACCAAAGTTAAATAGATTTAATGCAATATTTGGATCATCTAATGGAGAAACTCCAAATGGAATCCATTTATCGCCAGTAGGTTTTTTTCCCTTAACACTATGTGTAAATTTTATTTGTGAACCAGGTGTTACCCCATATATTTCACAAGTTTGTTCTTGAAATTTTCTTATTAAAGATGATTCATCATTATCTGCATTTGTTAAAGGTCCTGAAATACAATACCACAATTGATACAATTGCGAATTAACCATATAATTTTGTCCAACATTAATACCATATTTATAGTCTGGTATTTGTGTTAACTTTTCAACAATATTATAATTATCTGCAGGAATCCATGTTGTAGAAAGATCTGATACTGAATTATAAAATTGATTAATACCGGGCATATAATTTAATTCTGATAAAAATGATTGTTTATTAGCACCCCATAAATAATATTCATTATCATTCCAATCATCTAATGGGACACCACTACCGTCATTTTTAATTAAATATGTCATTGAACCATGCTCAGTTGTTCCATAAACTTCTTTATGATAAGCTAATAAAGCCCCAATAAAATTAGCATATGACATGGTTGCTAATATTTTATGGTTAACAGTTACCTTAGGGTTTCCTGTATAAATACCCCATCCTTTTTTGGGTCCTGACATAATAGAATTTAAATTTGAACTATCAAATTTTAAACAAAACCCTAGTGCATAATCAACCATACTAGTTTGATCCATATGATCATTATCATTTTTATCAACCATGTCTAAAGCAAAAGAATGAGGAATATGATTTAAATAAGTTCCATTTAATACACTCCATTCTCCGGTAAATCCACTAATGGTTACTGTTGATCCTGGAGTAATATAGTGCATTTGTTTTAAGTGAATACGTGTTAAGCCATTTGGATCACAAATTCCATAACCATTATCAATTTGATTTGTTGTTGATTTTACCACATGATCAATATCATATGTAAAAGTTATACCCTCTTCATATTGTTTTTTAATGGATAAATTTCTTGAATAATTTTTATAATATGAATCAGAGTCTATTACCGTATTATATAAACCATAATTTTCTCTAACAATCTCGTCATAAAAATTAAAAATTTCATTTGGTAAAGTATATTGTTTCATTTTAATAGCAGTTTTATTATATGGTATAATTATAGGCGCCTCTTCTAATCTATTTAAAATACTAATGTAAATATTTTGATATGTTTGGTCTTGTAAAAAATTAAAATTTGCAACTATTTCATCAGAATTGTTTGGCTGTATTGTAAAATTTGAAGGTGCAATTGCAGCTGATCCTCCTAATAATGAATTATAAAAATCAGAAGCTGACTCAGGAGTAAAAGATTTTGTATTAGGAGCATGTTTCCATAAAATTGTATTTGGATCAGATAAACAAACTTCATAAATTTGTTCTCTATAAACAGCTTCAAATATATGATTAAACATAACAGGATAAAATTTAACAACAATATTAGGATACTGACTAACAGAATCAAAATGTATATATTTTGAAAAATAAGGGCTCATATCTAAAGGATTTGTTGTGTAACCAGATGGTCCTTTTAAATCATTATATGGAGCAAATAAAAGAGATTTTGATGTAACCATAAACCATCCATTAAATACTGAAATAGCTGAAGGGTTTTCAAGATTTAATACTCTTTTTTGAATATGTTCAATACTATTTTTAAAACTATTAATATTGTATTTCATAATATTTTAACTTAGAAAATATTAAATTCTAATTATTTTTTATACAAACTAAATAAATACACATTATATACAAATTAATTTAGTTAAATTAAACTAACATTTGTTTGTAGTGATCAACATTTTTGTCAAAGTGTTTACGACCTTCTTTGGCAATTTCTACAGCACTTAATTCAGGGTGTTTTTCTTTCATTTCTTTTTGGACAGCACCTGCAACTTTAGCAGCTTGAGGACCGTTACTGATAGCTAATTTTTCAGCAATATGTTTTTTTAAGTCTAAGAAAGCTTGAAAACCGGGGTTTACCATTTAAGAGATAATAAGTTCCAAAACATAATATTATCAAGTTTCATTTTTTTACAATAATATAAAAAATTGATTATAATTTAATTTGTAAGTCAGATTCAAGTGATTATAATGAGTATTTTTGAGCAAATTGTTAAAATTAGTGATCAAGAAGACACTATTCGTGAAATACCTTCTAATATTAAAAATAATATGTTGCGTGTGGTTAAAACCAAACAACTTGAATATGTTAAAACAGTTTTAGACAGTGATAAAATTGTTTTAACTGGATCAGGAAAACGTGAAACAATATTAGATGATGCTTTTAACATGGAATTTAGCAAAAAAACATATGATTTACTCACTTATTTAAATTGGGAGAATATTGTTGTTGCAGGTGGTTCTATTGTAAATATTATTACCAAATCAAGTGCAAAATTAAATGATATTGATCTTTTTGTCTATGGCTTAGATAAAACTAATGCCAAAGCAAAAATTGATCATATTATTAATGCAATTAAAGAAAAAGCAAATGATCTTAAATATGAAACAAGAGTATACATGAATAATCATGTTATTAATGTTTATGTTTTTGATACAAGAAAATTACTTCAAGTTCAAATTATCTTAAGATTGTATGATGAACTTGCACAAGTATTAGTTGGTTTTGATGTTGACTGTTGTTGTGTATGTTGGGACGGTAAAAATATTATGGCAACTGATCGTGGCTTGTACGCGTTAAAACATAGAGTTAACTTGGCTAATCTTAAAAGACGTAGTCCAAGCTATGAAAACCGTTTAATTAAATATTCAGCAAGAGGTTTTGATGTGATTACCAATTTTGATTATAAAAATCTTTACAACAAAATGTTTTTCATGAATTCCGATAATTATGGTTTTACCAGATTGTTAGAGCAAGAACTGATTAATAATGGTCAATTAAAAAACATTATATTTACAAATACATTAAAACTTAGAAAAATGTCATCATTTACTAACAATTATTCAAATTATGTTAAATATAACTTGGAAATTAAAAATGTGATTGACACTGAAAATTGTATTACCAAATATAATGCAAATGTTGAAGATACTGGAATGAAGTTTAGAAAATATTCAGTTAAAGAAGTTGAGTTTTTAGAATCAAATGTAATGGAACAATTTACAGGATCATTTAATCCAATTACTAATGAATCATGGATTGGAAATCAAGTTGATTCAGAAACTGCAGAGTCAGTTGATGAACTTGGTAGATCAAATCATTTTATTAATTTGAAATATAATAAATATAAATCAGTTGATGAATTTGAAAATGTTAAAATTTCAGATATGTCTAATTTTGATGCCAAGTGTTTAGCAGTAATGTATTTGACAAATGAAAATGATGTTGTTAAAATTGTAGAAAACAAAAACATTCCAACAACTTCTAATATGTATAGAATTAGTCCTGTTCAATTAGCTATTTTACTTGGTCGTACCAGCTTAGCTTTACGTTTAATGAAAAACCATTCATACGAAACCATGAAAGAATTAATCTATATGACTGATAATGATAAATTATATACATCATATTGTAATTCAGCTGGTATAAATTATGGTAATGTTGATGCTCAATTAGTCACTAAATATGAGTGTGAAAATATTTCCAATAATATTCATAACCAACACAAAGAAGATTCTTTTGTTGATGAATTTCATAAATTAGACGAATTTGATATGTGTGTTCGAGTAGGCACACATGCTGGATCATTTGACGTATTTCAAAACTTACATTTTGAACAATTACCATTTGAAGTATTTAGATTAATCTTTGATAAAGTACGGGGTAGTTATACAAGTAACTATTCGAAATTATCAGAAGAAGCGCTTAAACACAAAATTATTAAAAAATTTAATGAAGAAGAATTAGCACAATATCAAAGTATAATGTCTAGTTCTAACGAAAAACGAATTTTAGATTATGTAATCCATCAATTTACTAAAAATGAGGAAAAGAAATCAGTCGTTCTTAGTGAACACATTATTAAATTATTCAAATTAAAGGGTAATTATAATAATTACATAGAATATCAAAATATGTCTTTGGAAATGCTTAGTGTGAAAGAAAATCTTTACACTTGCATGGTTAATATTTATGAACCAAGAATGGTACTTGAAGTTATTAATAAGCTAATTGGTTCAAACACAAAAGATTTTGACAAGTTATTTAATTTTGTCTTATTTTTAGATGATGTAAAACTTGTTGAAAAATTAATTCCTAAAGATGATCTATATGTAAAACTCAAATATTATTATCATGTGGATCCTAATTCAAATACTAACATTGGTAATTATTTAGCACAAATTGATAAAGATAGACAATTAGCTAAAATTAAAATTAATAAAATCATTAAAAATACAGATGATCATGTTAATGCTTTAACTGATGGTGAATTAAAAGAAAACTATTCGAGATGTGAAAATGTTTTTGGTATGACACCTGATGATAATATTGTTGCTAAAATGTTATTAATTTTTAATAAAGTAATGAATAAAAAAGATGCATTAAGTGACAAAGATATTACCACATTAAAAACTATGCGTAAATCTATTTATAATATTAGACGTAATAATGAGTTTAATCCAGTTGATTCCAAATACTTTTATTCATTAGAATTACATAATTTGTTTTTCAATAAAGAAAATTCAAATGCCGAAATAGTAACTGACGAAAACCATACTCAATTTGATGAAACTGTTAATGTTCATGTTCAACAAAACCAAACTCAAACTGTAACAAACACTAGC
>VFQS010001876.1_pt1 | contig 18180 bp, 17 predicted proteins | sample 3512361 | NCBI WGS metagenome assembly VFQS01 (sample SAMN10412375, study PRJNA504923) | tailings metagenome | isolation source: Relicate 1 Philex TSF3 active mining | place: Philippines
TTGTTTGCCGCAAGGTTTGAGGCGGACAGTCCCTCGCCGGACCTCTCCGCGCCTGACCATGTGCTTGATGCCGGGAAGTTTACCCACAAGGGCAATTTTTCCGTGACGTTCGTGAATGACGAGGAGATCTTGGCGCTCGCCAGGAAAGTCGCGGTCGCGTTCGAGGACGCCCCGCTCCTCGGAATCGACATCGTAAGAGATGAGAGATCCTCGAGGCTGTATGTGCTTGAGGTGAATGCCGGGGGCAACACCTGGCATTTCTCATCTGAGATGTGGGCGGACCGCCGCCGCAAGATGCCTGATGTGGCACTGGCCATGAAGACCCAGTTCTCAGCATTCGACGTCGCGGCCCGCGCTCTGGTCGACAAGGTCCAGCTACTCGCTGACTAGAGGCGCGATCGCGGATCGTTGCAGATGATGTCGCCGCGTCTCAATCCCCTGATGGTCGTGAGGTTGTCCCGGCGAGAAAGATCGGATTTCGAAGCGTAGGGAAGGAAGAATGGCGGAGGGGGAGGGATTCGAACCCCCGGAGGGCGTGAACCCTCAACGGTTTTCAAGACCGCCGCAATCGACCGCTCTGCCACCCCTCCAGGTGCCGGCGAAGCACCGCTCTAGCAGCCTTCGCCGGGGCACTCAATGGTCTCCGCTCACTCCGCGTAGGAGGGGTCTTTCTCGTCGAGGATGGCCTTCATCTCGGCGAAGTGGGAGTGGAACTGGTCGCGGTCGGACTCCCATTCCTGGGCGGTCTTTTCGGCTACGGCCGGGCTCATCACATGAAGCTTCTGGCCGGTGGAATAGGCGAGGATCAGGTTCCGGCAGGCGCGCTCGAGGTAATAGGTGAGGTCGAAGGCCTCCGCCACGGTCGACGCGCAGACCAGCACGCCGTGGTTGCCCATCATCATGATCTGCTTGTTGCCCAGCAGGCTTCCCAGCCTGTCGCCCTCTGCGTCGGTGTTGGCCATGCCGCCATATTCCATGTCCAGGGCGATGCGGTTGTAGAAGCGGGCCGTGTTCTGGTCGATGGGCAGGATCTCAGGATTGGCCAGTGAGGCCAGGGCGGTCGCATAGGGCGGGTGGAGATGGATGATGCAGCGGGCCTGGGGCACGTTGGCGTGCATCCGGCCATGAATCGACCATGCAGTCAGGTCGGGCGCGTCGGGGCGGTCCATCGTGCTCTTGTCGTTCGAGTCGAGCAGGATGAGTTCCGAGGCCTTGATGCGCGAGAAGTGCTTCCAGCGCGGGTTCATGAGGAATTTCTTGCCGTCGGCCGAGACGGCGAGGCTCAGGTGGTTGGCCACCGCCTCGTGCCAGTCATACATGGCGGCGAGCCTGAATGCCGCCGCAAGGTCGACACGCAATTGCCATTCATCGGTTTCAAGTGTTCGGGCCGTCTTGAGCGTTGCGAGGTTACCCATCATAATCTCCCTAGAATTATTTGTGGGTGACGATAGCGCGAGCGCGGCGGCCCGGCAATCACGCGGGAAGGGCAGGTCGCGCATGCGCGGAGTGCGGAGGTGAGCGGGCGATGCGGAAGATGATTTTCATGGTTGCGGCCCTCGGGGGCCTGTGTACCCTGGCGGGCGGCGCGGTTGCGTCGGAGGCGGCCGGCGTGTGGCGGATGGCCAACGGCAAGGTCACGGTGAGGGTGGCGCCCTGCGGCTCCCACCTCTGCGGCACGGTCGTCGGGCTGAAGAAGCCGCGTGACGACAAGGGCCGGCCCCGGCTGGACAAGGAGAACCCGAACCCCGCGCTGCGGCGGCGGCCGGTCATCGGCCTGACCATCCTGAGCAACATGAGGCAGGGGGGTGATGGCTATTGGACGGGCACCATCTACAATCCGGATGACGGCAACACCTACCGCTCCGAAATGAAGTTGCAGAACGCCAACACCATGAGGGTGGATGGCTGCGTCGCGATCTTCTGCAAGTCGATGAAGTTCATCCGTGTCGATTAGGCTTTTCCCATGCGTCTTCCCCCGGCTCTCGCCCTGATCCTCGGATTGGCCCTCGTCACCCCCGCCACTGCGCAGACGCTGAAGGAGCTTCCCTTCGACAAGCAGTTGACGCTCGCCAAGGTCGGCGACGTCGATGCACAGTTCGAGGTGGGCCTCGCCTACGAGACGGGCAGGGGCGTGACGCTGGACGAGGCGGAAGCCGCCCGCTGGTTCCGCCAGGCGGCGCTGCAGGGCAATGTCGAGGCACAGTACCATCTGGCGCAACTCGTCTCGCGCGGCGCGAAGGGGCTGAAGCAGGATCTGCCGACGGCGGTGAAGCTCTACCAGGACGCCGCCGCCAAGGGTCATCCGCAGGCGATGAATGCGCTGGGACAGGCCTACCAGCAGGGCAAGGGCACGGAGGCGGATCTCGCGAAGGCCGCCGAATGGTATTCCAAGGCGGCCGAATTGAAGCTGGCCGACGCACAGAACAACCTCGGCATGCTTTACCTGGAAGGTAAGGGCGTCACGCGAGATCTCGTGAGGGCCTTCCAGCTGTTCCAGAGTGCCGCGGCCCAGAACGACCCCTGGGGCCTCAACAACCTTGGTGGCATGTATGAAATGGGCTGGGGCACCACGGCGGACAAGGCGCGGGCCCTCGCGCTCTACCGCCAGGCGCTGGCCGCGGGCAATGAGAAGGCGCAACAGAACATCGACCGGCTCGCGCCCAAGACCGGCTCTGCCACGAATTAGGTTTCGTTAACCATACTTCCCAACGCCCTGTTTACGCTCCCACCTGCAATTTAGGCATTTGAGGCCTTGCGGACACGCATGACCCGGCATGACCCCGGCAGGCGGAGTGGGAAGTATGTTTAGGTTCGTCAGGAACGCTCTGGTTCTCGTTGCCGTCGGGCTGGCGCTCGCCGGGTGCTCGTCCTCGAACAAGCCGGCGAAGCAGGACCCCTTCGCGGGCGTCGGGTCGCCGGTCTATCCCGGCAAGGGGCCGGTGCCGTGGGGCGGGGGGCGCTACCATGTCGGCAAGCCCTACCAGGTCGCGGGCCGCTGGTTTGAGCCGAAGGAACAGCCGAACTACGACAAGAAGGGAACCGCCTCCTGGTATGGCGAGGCCTTCAACCGCCGCAAGACGTCGAACGGGGAATGGTTTGACATGACGCGGCTGACGGCCGCCCATCCGACGCTGCCGCTGCCGAGCTATGTGAAGGTCACCAATCTCGAGAACGGACGCGAGGTCGTGGTGCGCGTCAACGACCGCGGCCCGTTCGTCGGCACCCGCATGATCGATCTCTCGAAGCGCACGGCGGAGGTGCTGGAGTTCAAGCACAAGGGCAAGGCGCCGGTCAGGGTGCAGTACATCGGCCCGGCGCCGCTGAACGACAACGGCTCCCACCTCGTCGCCATGAACAAGGAACTCGACCGCGGCACCCCATTGCGCAAGATGATCGCGCGCGCCGACCGCCGCAAGGGCAAGGCTCCTCCCGCGGATGTGATGGTGGCGGAGGTGAAGCCGAAGAAGAAGAGAATAGCCGCTCCGCCGGAGCCCGCCTTTGATGCCGCCGCCTATGCGCCCGCGCCCGAGGTGTCCGCACCCGCCCCGGCCACGGCGGAAGTGTCCTACTACATTCAGCTGGGTTCGTTCTCCGACGGGGAGAACGCCGCCCGCGCGCGTGACCGTTTCGCCTCCGTATGGCCGGTGCAGTTCATCGAACTCTCGGGCGCGTCCGGCCCGGTCTACCGCGTCAGGCTTGGCCCCATTTCCCATGGGGATGACGCCCAGACCGCGCTGATCGATGCGCAGACGGCGGGCTACGGCGATGCGCGCCTGATCCGCAACGAGGCGGTTCAGGCCTCCCTGGAGTAGCATGAAAATATCACTCGCCGCCGCCGCAAGGCGGCGGGGAGGGATAACCGCCGCCCGATGTGTGCCCAAAAGGCAACAGTGAACCGGCTTGACCGTGCTTGCGTTGCATCATGGGCAGGCAGGGTCTATACGCCGGAGCCTGAGGACCAAGTGAAGGCTGGCTTGGCGGAAAATGCATAAGAAAGACCATACGATGGCGGCGGCACAGGACACGCGGCGCAAGTCTGATGACGGTTTGTGGGAAACCGTCAAAGTCATCATACAGGCGCTGCTGATCGCCTTTGTGGTCAGGACCTTCTTTTACCAGCCCTTCAACATCCCCTCGGCCTCGATGTATCCGACGCTGAAGGTGGGCGACTATCTCTTCGTCTCCAAGCTTTCCTACGGCTATGGCAAGTACTCCTTCAACTTCTCGCTGGGCATGTTCGGCAAGGAGATCGTCGACTGCTGCCCCATCGATTTCCCCGGTCGCGTGGTGCTGGCGGAGAACCCGGAGCGTGGCGACGTCGCCGTGTTCAAGCTGCCCAGCGATACGGAGATCGACTACATCAAGCGCGTGATCGGCCTTCCGGGCGACCGGATCCAGATGCGCGACGGTGTGCTCTTCATCAACGGCCAGCCGGTGAAGAAGGAGCGCATCGAGGACTATGTCGATACGTCCGAACCCGGCCTGCAGACTCCGGTCCCGCAATATGTGGAAACGTTGCCAAATGGCGTGAGCTATCAGGTGCTCGACACGGAGCGCCTCGGCGAGGCCGACAACACGGAAGAATACGTCGTGCCGGAAGGGCACTATTTCATGATGGGCGATAACCGCGACAACTCGCAGGACTCGCGCTATCCCCGGGTGGGTTACGTGCCCGTCGAGAATTTCGTTGGCCGGGCAGACATCATCTTCTTCTCGGTGTCGCCGGATGCCAGCCTCTTTGAAGTGTGGCGGTGGCCCTTCGCGATCCGCTGGAGCCGCTTCTTCGACCTGATCTGACCTTGTCCCGTTTTTCTCCGGCGCGGCTCGACGAGATTTCGGAGCAGATCGGCTATCGCTTCAGGGATGATGCGCTGCTCGTGCAGGCGCTCACCCACGGCTCCACCCAGAAGCACAAGGGCGACTACCAGCGCCTGGAATTCCTGGGAGACCGCGTGCTTGGCCTCGTCATCGCGGAGCACCTGTTCAAGACCTATCCCGGCCACGGCGAAGGTGAACTCACCGCCATGCATTCTGGCCTCGTGCGGGGCGAATCCTGTGCCGCGGCGGGTGACACGATCGGCCTTTCGGACCTCGTCATCATCGGCACGGGCGAGCGTGCCAAGGGCATGAACCTGAACCGCACCGTTCTGGGTGACGTCATGGAGGCCCTCGTTGCCGCCATCTACCTCGACGGCGGACTGGAGGAAGCCCGCGGTTTCGTGCTCAAGGCCTGGGACAGGCTGCTGAAACATCCGTCCATGGCGGTGAAGGACCCCAAGACCTTCCTGCAGGAATGGGCGCTGGGCCGGGCGCTGCCCATTCCCGCCTACAGGATCGTCAGTCGTGAAGGGCCGGAACATGAACCGGTCTTCGTCGTCGCGGTTGAAGTGAAGGGCAAGGCGCCTGCCGAGGGCACCGCCAAGAGCAAGCGCGGGGCCGAGATGGACGCCGCCGAACAGTTTTTGAAACGTGAAGGGATCAGGCCATGACGGAAGACAACAAGGCTCCGGCCGGCCCGACGAGGTGCGGCTTCTGCGCCATCATCGGCGCGCCGAACGCTGGAAAATCCACGCTGGTGAACCAGCTCACCGGCTCGAAAGTGTCGATCGTCAGCCACAAGGTGCAGACCACCAGGGCCCGTATCCGCGCCATCGCCATTCAGGACAACGCCCAGATCGTTCTGGTGGACACGCCCGGCATCTTCAAGCCGAAGCGCATGCTGGACCGCGCCATGGTGGAGAATGCCTGGGGCGGGGCGGGCGATGCCGATGCGGTCGTGCTGCTGGTGGATGGCCGTCCCGGCCTTACCGATGAGGCGAAAGCCATCATCGGCCAGCTCGAGCATACGAAGACCAAGGCCATCCTCGTCATCAACAAGATCGACGTGATGTCGCGCGAGCGGCTCCTCGAAGTGGCGGCGGAGTTCAACGGCGCCTTCCCCTTCGAGCAGACCTTCATGGTCAGCGCGCTCAACGGCTCCGGCACGGCGGACCTCCTGAAGTATCTCGGCCAGAAGATGCCGGAGGGCCCCTGGCTCTATCCGGAGGATCAGGTGGCTGACGTGCAGCTCCGCTTCATGGCCGCCGAGATGACGCGCGAGGTGATCTATGAGCGCCTCCACGAGGAGCTTCCCTATGCCTCCACCGTGGAGACCGAGAGCTGGGAGGAGCAGAAGAACGGCTCCGTGAAGATCGGCCAGGTGATCTATGTCCAGCGCGACAGCCAGAAGGCCATAGTGCTCGGCAAGGGGGGCCAGACCATCAAGATTCTCGGCCAGAAGGCGCGCGAGGAAATGGAGCGGCAGTTCGGACGCAAGGTGCATCTCTTCCTTTTCGTGAAGGTGCGTGAGAACTGGACCGAGGACAAGGAGCGCCTGCGCAACATGGGCCTCGACATCTGATCCATGGAATGGCGCGACGAGGGCGTGATCCTGTCGGTGCGCCATCGCAGAAATCCTCACCGCCGGGCACGGCCGCGTCATGGGCCTCGTGCGCGGTGGCAGGTCGAAGCAGCAACGCCCGGTGCTGCAGGGGGGTAACGCCGTGCAATGCGTCTGGCGTGCCAGGCTCGAGGAGCAGCTCGGCACCTTTGTGCTGGAGCCGCTTGATTTGCGGGCAGGGGCCATCATGGAAGAGCCGTTCCGCCTCGCGGGCCTGGCAACACTCACCGGCCTCGCCCAGCTTCTCCCCGAACGCGAGCCGCACCCCCGCGTCTATGAGGCGCTGCGCGTGGTGCCGGACGCCATCGACCAGGACGATGTCTGGCCCGCACTCCTCGCCCGCTGGGAACTGGGACTGCTGGACGAGCTGGGCTTCGGCCTCGACCTGTCCAAATGCGCGGCCACCGGCACGCGGGAGAACCTGGCCTATGTCTCGCCCAGAAGCGGCAAGGCGGTCTCGGCGGATGCAGGCCACCCCTTTCGCGACAGGCTGTTCCCCCTCCCGCCCTTCCTGAAGGAGGGCGGCGGCGCGACCCGGCGCGACGTGATCGACGGCCTGAAGCTCGCCGCCTATTTCCTCGACCGGCACGTCTTCGAGCCCCGCGGAACCCGGCTGCCGGAGCAGCAGGACTGGATCATCCGCGCCTTGGCTGAAAGGCCGCATTGAGCGGGCAGCCCCGCCACCCTAAATAGCCTCCCGTTGCAGGGAGAGAAGCGCATGCTCGGACGTCTCAATCACGTGGCCATCGCCGTTCCGGATCTCGAAAAGGGAACCGCGGTCTACCGCACCATGCTGGGTGCGAAGGTCTCCGCCCCGCAGGCCGAGCCTGCCCATGGCGTAACGGTGGTATTCGTGGAGCTTCCCAACACCAAGATCGAGTTGCTGGAGCCCCTGGGTGACGGCTCGCCCATCGCGGGCTTCCTCGAGAAGAACCCGTCCGGCGGCATCCATCACGTCTGCTACGAGGTGGATGACATTCTCGCCGCCCGCGACCATCTCAAGGCGCAGGGCGCGCGCGTCCTGGGTGACGGCAACCCGAAGACCGGCGCGCACGGAAAGCCGGTGCTGTTCCTTCACCCCAAGGATTTCTGCGGCACTCTCGTCGAACTGGAGCAGGCATGAGCCTCGCGAGCGGCATCGCCATTTATTTCATCATCTGGTGGGTGTGCCTCTTCGCCGTCCTGCCCTTCGGCGTCAAGAACGCGCATGAGACGGGGGAGTCGGTGGAGCAGGGCAACGAGGCCGGCGCGCCCGTCAATCCGCTGCTGCTGCGCAAGGTGCTTGCCACCACAGTCCTCGCCGCCATCATCTTCAGCCTCATCTGGGGCCAGATGACCTATGCCTGGATCGGCTTCGAGGACATCCCCTTCGTCCGGGACATGCCCGCGCACTGAGGGCAGGGGCTCCCTCCGCGGGTCCTTCTTGGGCGATCGGGCGGCGCTGCCGGAAATCCTGCCGGATTTGATCTGGCACAATTCCTTCCGGCTCAAAACGGCGCATCAAGGATCAGCGCGGCCGGGGGGCTCTCGAACCCGCGCAAAGAAAAAGGCGAAGCACGACGCCTCGCCTTTTTCCAACCTATGTTTCCTTTTCTGCCGGTGACCTAACCGGCGGGGCAGCTGCATATCGCGCGCCCGGAAACCAACCTCCCCAGACCTGGGTCACCGAAGTGTACACCTTGGTCTTGTTCTTATTGGAAAAGGCTATCATACCCTTGTGGCTTGTCGAGTGAAAAATGTCACACGGCCGCCACAATTCACTGCGCGCCTGGCGCGACTTCCAACGCGCGATCTGGGGTTGCTTGATACCCATGCGTGCAACCGGGTTGACGGGATTCCGCCCCGCGCTGTCTTGAGTTCCAGTCGGTTTCCCGTAAAAGAGCCGCAAACGCCTCCGAAGCAGGATTCCCATGCGCCTTTCCCAGTATTTCATGCCCATTCTGAGAGACGATCCCAAGGAAGCGGAGATCGTTTCGCACAAGCTCATGTTGCGTTGCGGCATGATTCGGCAGGAGGCTGCGGGCAGCTATTCCTGGCTGCCGCTCGGCTACCGCGTGCTGCGCAAGATCGAGCAGATCGTCCGGGAGGAGCAGAACCAGGCGGGCGCCATCGAGGTGCTGATGCCCACGATCCAGCCCGCCGACCTGTGGCGCAAGTCCGGCCGTTACGATGCCTATGGCAAGGAAATGCTGCGCATCAAGGACCGGCATGACCGTGACATGCTCTTCGGCCCCACCAACGAGGAGATGATCACCGACATCTTCCGCCAGGGTGTCCAGTCCTACAAGGACCTGCCGCGCAACCTCTACCACATCCAGTGGAAGTTCCGGGACGAGGTGCGCCCGCGCTTCGGCGTCATGCGCGGCCGTGAGTTCCTGATGAAGGACGCCTATTCCTTCGACCTCACGCGCGAGGCTGGCCAGCACTCCTACAACAAGATGTTCGTGTCCTATCTCAAGACCTTCGCCCGCATGGGCCTGAAGGCGGTGCCGATGCGCGCCGAGACCGGCCCCATCGGCGGCAAGGACAGCCACGAATTCCTGATCCTGGCCGACACCGGCGAGTCGGAGGTCTTCTTCGACAAGGCCTTCCATGACATGGACTGGTCCACCTTCGAGATCGACTACGACGACGTCGGCGCGGTGGCCAATGTGGTGGACGAGTTCACCTCGAAATACGCCGCCACATCAGAGATGCACGACCAGGCCGATTACGAGGCCCGCGTTCCGGCAGAGCGCCGGGTGACGGGCCGCGGCATCGAGGTCGGCCATATCTTCTTCTTCGGCACCAAATATTCGGAGCCGCTGGGCGCCGTCGTGCAGGGGCCGGACGGCAAGATGGTTCCCGTGCAGTCGGGCTCCTACGGCATCGGCGTCTCGCGCCTCGTCGGCGGCATCATCGAGGCCAGCCATGACGAGGCTGGCATCATCTGGCCGGAACCCGTCGCACCCTTCAAGGTTGGTCTCATCAATCTCAAGGTGGGTGATGCCGAAACAGACGCCACATGCGCCAAGATTTACAAGGCGCTCGAAGCCAAGGGCGTCGACGTCCTCTATGACGACCGTGACGAGCGCGCGGGCGCCAAGTTCGGCACCATGGATCTGATCGGCCTGCCCTGGCAGGTCATCATCGGGCCGCGCGGCCTGAAGGACGGCATCGCCGAGGTCAAGAACCGCAAGACCGGCGAACGCGAGAACGTGAGCCTCGACCAGCTCGTCGCGCGCTTCGCGCCCTGATGGACAAGCGCCTTCCCGATACGAAGCCCTTCGCGCGCTTCGAATGGATGCTCGCGGGCCGCTACCTGCGGGCCCGCCGGCGGGAAGGCTTCATCTCCGTCATCTCGCTCTTCTCCTTCCTCGGCATTCTGCTGGGGGTGGCGACGCTGATCGTAGTGATGGCGGTTCTCAACGGCTTCCGCGCGGAGCTCCTGGACAAGATCCTGGGCTTCCAGGGCCATGTCAGCGTCTACCGCTCCGACGTGGCGCCCATCGCCGACTACCAGGACATGGCACTCCGCATCGCCAGGATTCCGGGTGTGGTCCGCGCCGTGCCGCTCATCGAGGGGCAGGCGATGGCGTCGAGCCTCCGCAGCAACACCGGCGCCCTGGTGCGCGGCATTTCGGAAGCTGACATCCAGAAGCTGCCGAGCCTCAACAACGAGAACCTGCGCACCGCCATCAACCAGGACTACATTCCCGACGCCCAGCCCTCCTTCAAGGGGTTCGACGCCTCGGGCGGCGTCGCCATCGGCGAGCGCATGGCCTGGCGCCACCAGCTGGGCCTCGGCTCGCGCATCACCATCATTTCCCCAGAGGGACCTGACACCGTCATTGGCACGGCCCCGCGCATCCGCGACTATCCCGTCGTGGCGATTTTCAAGGTCGGCATGTCCGACTATGACGAGAACGTGATCTACATGCCCCTTGCCGAGGCTCAGGATTACTTCGTCACGGAAGAGGGCGTGAACCAGATCGAGGTGATGGTCGACAACCCCGACGAGGTCGAGCAATACCTGATCTCCCTGATGACCGAGGCGGGCAACGGCATGGCGGTCACCACCTGGAAGGACCGCAACTCGACCTTCTTCAACGCGTTGGCCGTGGAGCGGAACGTCATGTTCCTGGTGCTGACGATGATCATTCTCGTCGCCGCGCTGAACATCATCTCCGGCCTCATCATGCTGGTGAAGGACAAGGGCCGGGACATCGCCATCCTGCGCACCATGGGCGCCACGCGCGGCACCATCCAGCGCGTGTTCTTCCTCACCGGTGCGGCCATCGGCACCGCGGGCACGGCGGGCGGCTTCGTCGTGGGGTTGCTCATCTGCCTCAACACCGAGCGCATCCGGCAGTTCATTTCCTGGGCCTCCGGCGTCGATCCCTTCAATCCGGAGCTCTATTACCTGTCGCAGCTGCCCGCCAAGATGGACTCCTGGGAAACGGGGCTGATCGTGCTGATGTCGCTGGGCCTCTCCTTCGCGGCCACACTCTATCCGTCCTGGCGCGCCGCCAAGCTCGACCCCGTCGAGGCGCTGCGCTACGAATGACACCCGCCCTCGAACTCCGCTCCGTGGCCCGCTCCTATGCCGAAGGCAAGGGACGGCTCGATGTTTTCAAGGACCTCAACCTCACCGTCAGGCCGGGTGAGATCGTGGCGCTGGTCGGGCAGTCGGGCTCCGGCAAGTCCTCGCTGCTCCACATCGCGGGGCTGCTCGAGGCGCCCACCGCAGGCGAGGTGCTGATCGCCGGGCAGAACTGCTCGACGCTCGACGACAAGGCGCGCACCCGCATCCGCCGCATCGGCATCGGCTTCGTCTACCAGTTCCACCATCTGCTGCCGGAATTCTCGGCCATCGAGAACGTGATGATGCCGCAGCTCATCGCGGGTGCCAGCCGTGCCGCCGCGGCGGAGCGCGCGCGCGACCTGCTCACGCGACTTGGCCTCGCGCCGCGGCTGGAGCACCGCCCGTCGGAGCTTTCGGGCGGCGAGCAGCAGCGCGTGGCCATCGCCCGCGCCTTGGCCAACCGGCCGCTTCTTCTCCTGGCGGACGAGCCCACCGGCAACCTCGACCCCGAGACCGCGGCGCGCGTCCATGCCGAACTTCTCCGCCTCATCGCGGAGGAGGGGCTGGGCGCGCTGGTTGCCACACATAATCTCGAACTCGCCCAGGGCATGAGCCGCATCGCGCGGCTGGAGCGCGGGCAGATCATCGCGGAGTGACATGAAAGCGGTCTTTTCGGGCGTGCAACTCGGCCATGCGCCCAGCCTGTTCCTGAGCAGGGGCCACCTCGTTCCCTATCCGGAAAGCCCGGACAGGGCCCGTGCGCTGCTTGAAGGTGCGCGCCAGGCCGGCGCGCAGATCTGCGCCGCGCGCCGTTTCGACGACGAGGTTCTCGAGACCATCCACGCCCACCGCTACCTGAGCTTCCTCCAGTCGGCGCATCAGGAATGGGCGAAGATCGACGGCGCCGCCCCGGAACTGATGCCAAGCCTCCGCCCGCTGGCCCCCACGCTGCACGCGTCCGAGCACATCCTCGCCAAGGCGGGGCGCCACCTCATGGATTTCTCCTGCGCCATCACGGAGCGCACCTGGGCGTCTGCCCGCGCCTCTGCCATGACGGCCCTGACCGCCGCTGCCATGAGTGCGAGGGGTGAGGCGCTGGTCTATGCACTGTGCCGGCCGCCCGGCCACCATGCCTATGCCCAGCGCGCCGGCGGCTTCTGCTACCTCAACAACACCGCGCTTGCCGCCCAGCACCTCCGCCTCGTGCATGAGCGGGTCGCGATCCTCGACATCGACGTCCACCACGGTAACGGCACGCAATCGATTTTCTACTCGCGGCCGGACGTGCTCACCGTGTCGATTCACGCGACGCCGGACCAGTTCTACCCCTTCTATTGGGGCGGCGCCGAGGAGCAGGGCGAGGGCGACGGCCAAGGTTTCAACCTCAACCTTCCCGTTCCCGTGGGAAGCGGGGATGGCACCTGGCTACGCTCGCTCGAACTGGCGCTCACCCGCATCCAGGCCTTCGCCCCCCAGGCGCTGGTGATCGCCCTCGGGCTCGACGCACATGAGGCGGACCCGCTGCGCGGCGGCACCGTCACCCAGGCCGGCTTCGCCCGCATGGCCCAGCAGATCGCCACGCTCAACCTGCCCAGCGTCATCGTGCAGGAGGGCGGCTACCTCACGGAACACCTGCCGGACAACCTGGCGATGTTTCTCGCCGCCTATGAGGGGGCCCACGCCGTTCCTGTGCATGGGGGCCAGCCCGGGGTGTAAACCCGGCCAGCCCGCATGGTAGGATGCGGGCATGTCCGAGTCCCCGTCATATGCCCCCGTCTTCGTGCATTTGCGCACGCACACGGCCTATTCGCTCTCCGAAGGCGCCCTGCAGATCAAGGCGCTGGCCGGCCTCGCGAAGGAGGCGAAGATGCCGGCGGTGGCCATCACCGACACGGGCAACCTGTTCGGCGCGCTCGAATTCTCGGACGCCATGTGGGACAAGGGCATTCAGCCCATCATCGGCTGCACGCTGCGCGTCGACTTGGCCGAGCAGAAGGAGGGCGGTCTCAGGCAGACGGGTGGCCTTCGCCGCATCCCCTCCTTGGCGTTCCTCGCCAAGAACGAGCAGGGCTACCACAACCTGATGAAGCTCTCCTCGCGGGCCTATCTCTCGAGCCCGGAGAACGCCGAAACCCACGTCACCTGGGAGTATATCTGCCAGCACGCGGACGGGCTCATCTGCCTCACCGGCGGCCCTGAGGGCCCAGTCAACGATGCGCTGCTCGCTGGCCAGGGCACGCTCGCGGCGGAGCATGTGGAACGCCTGAAGAGCCTCTTCGGCGACCGCCTCTACATCGAACTCCAGCGCCACGGCACGGCGGCGGAGCGTGAGGCGGAGCAGGGCCTCATCGACCTCGCCTACCGGCTGGAAGTGCCGCTGGTCGCCACCAACGAGCCGTATTTCGCGAAGGCGGACGACTACGCCGCGCATGACGCGCTGATCTGCATCGCAGAGGGCGAGGTGCTGATCACCGAGGAGCGCCGCCGCCTCACGCCGGAGCACTATTTCAAGAGCCAGCAGGAGATGGCCGCACTCTTCGCGGACATTCCCGAGGCGGTCGAGAACACCATCGAAATCGCCATGCGCTGCGCCTACCGCGTCCGCTCGCGCGCGCCCATCCTGCCGCGCTTCGCCGAGAACGACGAGGCGGAGGAGCTGAAGCGCCAGGCCCATGAGGGACTCGAGCAGCGGCTCGCCACACGCGGCCTCGTCGAGGGCCGCACCCGGGAGGATTACGTCAAGCGCCTCGACTTCGAGCTGGACGTCATCACCAAGATGAAGTTCCCCGGCTACTTCCTCATCGTGTCGGACTTCATCAAATACGCCAAGGTGAACGGCATTCCCGTTGGGCCGGGGCGCGGCTCGGGTGCGGGCTCCATGGTCGCCTATGTGCTGACCATCACCGACCTCGACCCCTTCCGCTTCAACCTGCTGTTCGAGCGCTTCCTGAACCCCGAGCGCGTCTCGATGCCGGACTTCGACATCGACTTCTGCCAGGACCGCCGCGGGGAGGTGATCACCTACGTCCAGCAGCGCTACGGGTCTGACCGCGTCGCCCAGATCATCACCTTCGGCAAGCTGCAGGCCCGCATGGTCACGCGTGACGTGGGCCGCGTGCTGCAGATGCCCTATGGCCAGGTGGACCGGCTCTCGAAGCTGATCCCCAACAACCCCGCGAACCCCGTCACCCTGGCGCAGGCCATCGATGGCGAGCCGAAGCTGCAGGAGGAGCGCGACAAGGACCCCACCGTCCGCACGCTCTTCGACCTCGCGCTGAAGCTCGAAGGCCTCTACCGTAACGCCTCGACCCATGCGGCGGGCGTGGTCATCGGCGACCGCCCGCTGGAAGAACTGGTCCCCCTCTACCGCGATCCGCGCTCGGAGATCCCGGCCACCCAGTTCAACATGAAATATGTCGAGAAGGCCGGACTGGTGAAGTTCGACTTCCTCGGCCTGAAGACGCTCACGGTGATCGAGAAGGCCCAGAACCTCATCCGGGTGCGCGAGCCGGGCTTCGACATCAACCACATCCCCTACGACGACCAGAAGACCTATGAGATGCTGGGCCACGGCGACACGGTGGGCGTGTTCCAGCTGGAAAGTTCCGGCATGCGGGACGTCCTCAAGAAGATGCGCGCCGACCGCATCGAGGACATCATCGCCATCGTGGCGCTCTATCGGCCTGGCCCGATGGACAACATCCCGCGCTACATCGCCTGCAAGAAGGGCGAGGAGGAGCCGGACTATCTCCACCCGCTGCTGGAGCCGATCCTGAAAGAGACCTATGGCATCATGGTCTACCAGGAGCAGGTGATGCAGATCGCCCAGGTGCTCTCGGGCTATTCGCTGGGCGAAGCAGACCTTCTGCGCCGCGCCATGGGCAAGAAGATCAAGGCGGAGATGGACGCGCAGAAGGAGCGCTTCGTCTCCGGCGCCGCCAGGCAGCAGGTTGACCCGAACCAGGCCGACAACATCTTCGAACTGGTCCAGAAATTCGCGGGCTACGGTTTCAACAAGTCGCACGCCGCCGCCTATGCGGTGGTTTCCTATCAAACGGCTTACTTGAAAGCCAACTACCCGGTCGAGTTCATCGCCGCGTCGATGACGCTCGACATGGGCAACACCGACAAGCTCATGCTGTTCCGCCGCGAGGCGCAGCGCGTCGGCGTCAAGGTCATCCCGCCCTCCGTCAACGCCAGCGGCGTCGATTTCGCGGTCGTGAACGGCGCGATCCTCTATTCGCTGGCGGCGTTGAAGAACGTCGGCGCGGGCGCCATCGAACATATCGTGACGGTGCGGGAGGAGGGCGGCGCCTTCCGCTCGCTGGGCGATTTCGCCAAGCGCATCGATGCCCGCCTCGTCAACAAGCGCGCGCTGGAAAGCCTCGCCAAGGCAGGCGCTTTCGATTGCCTCAACCCCAACCGCGCGCAGGTCTTCGACGCGATCGAGTCGATCCTGTCAATGGCCAACCGCGCCGCGAGCGCCGCGCAGGCCGGGCAGAACGATCTCTTCGGCGGCATGGCGAGCGGGGGCGGAGACGACCTCGTCCTGCCCCGCCGCGATGCGTGGCTCCCCATGGACAAGCTCGCGCAGGAGTTCGAGGCGGTGGGCTTCTACCTCTCCGGTCATCCGCTCGATGACTACATGAAGCCGCTGCAGAAGCTCTCGGTCGACACCTACGCGAGCTTCCACGAAAAGGCGCTCACCAAGGGAGCCCGCGCCGCGAAGCTGGCGGGGACGATCACGCACCGCCAGGAGCGCCGCTCCAAGTCCGGCAACAAATTCGCCTTCGTCGGCTTCTCAGATCCGACGGGCCAGTTCGAAACCATCTGCTTCTCGGACACGCTCGCCGCCTGCCGCGACCTGCTGGAGCCCGGCAACGCCGTCATCGCCCGCGTCGAGGCGGACGTCGAGGGCGAGGAGGTGAAACTGAGGCTCCAGGGCGTGGAGATGCTCGACAAGGCCGCCGCGCAGATGGTCACCGGCCTCGAAATCTTCGTACGCGATTCACGCCCGCTCGATTCCATCGCGCAGCGCCTCACCAATGGCGGCAGGGCTCCTGTCCGTCTCGTCATGCTGATGGACCAGGGCCGCGAGGTGCATGTCTCACTCGGCAACAGGTTCACGGTCACGCCGCAGATCAAGGGCGCTATCAAGGCCATCTCGGGCGTGGTGGACGTGCAGGACCTCTGAGGAGCGGCGTTATCGCCGCGCCACCCGGTCAGACCACACGAGGTGGACCAGCGCCAGCGCCGCCATCACCCCCGCCGCGACGCCGAGAATTCCCAACCCCTGCCAGGCGAGCAGCCGCCCCGCGACGGCCGATCCCAGCGCGATCCCCGCATAGATCATGGCAGCGTTGAGGGCGAGGGCAAGTGCGGCGGCCTGCGGAACGAGCGCCACGAGGCGCGATTGCTGCGGCGGCACGAAACACCAGGCGAAGCTGCTCCACACGAAGACGAGGGCCGCCAGCAGCCACGGGTTCATCGGCGTGATCGAGTAGAGCGGCAGCATGAGGATGTGCGCGGCGCAGACCATGAGAAGGGTCCGGAACGGCCCCAGCCGGTCGCTCAGGAAGCCGCCGACGTAGTTCCCGCCCACGGCGCCGATGCCGAACAGCATGAGGTAGGCCGCGCGCGTTTCGGGGTTGGCCCCCGCCGATGCCTCGATCAGCGGCCCGAAGAAGGTGAAGACGATGTAGACCGCCGCCATCAGGCTCGCGGTGAAGGTGACGGAGATCATCAGCCGCCTGTCACTCATCGTCCCGAGAATGGTCGCGAGATTGCCCGCCGGAAAATGGATGCTGGCGGGTATGCTGCGGATCAGCACCAGCGCGCAGAGCGCCGCGGCGGCGGCCGATACGAAGAACGGCGCATGCCAGCCGAAGCGGTAGGCGAGCCACGCGCCGAAGGGCACGCCCACGACTTGCGCCATGGTCATGCCGGAGAAGACCTTGGCCAGCGCGCGCCCGCGCTGCTCCGGCGCCGACACGGCCACGGCCACACCGGCGGAGAGGGGCGTATAGAGCGCCGCCCCCAGCGCCACCAGCACGCGTGAGGCGGTGAGCATGGGAAGCGACATGGCGACGGCGGAAAGCAATGAGCCGATGCAGAACAGCCCGAGCGCGGCGGCGAGGACCGTCCGCCGCGGAAGGCTTCCCGTCAGGGCGGCTCCGACGGGTGACAGCAGCGCATAGGCGATGGCATAGCTGGTGAGGATGATGCCCGCATCGGCCTTCGCCACGCCGAGGCCCTCGGCAATGGGCGAGACGATGCCGATGACCACGAAAACGCCCATGCCCACGACGAAATTGCCGAGTGCCAGCAGGGACAGCAGAGGGGACGAGGCTTTCGCCTTCAGCGGGGCGTCAGCCATGGTGAGTGCGTCAGACGATGGCGGAGGCGACGTCGCGGATCGACGTCTTCGCAAGGGAAGAATGAAGCGCGCATTCCGCCGCCCTCAGCGGTCCGGAGAGCACCCGGCCCAGCTGCGCGGCCACCGGACAGTTGGAGTGAGGGTCCGTCTTGTGCATGCGGAACACGCTCTCATCCTCCACGGCGAAATAGACGTCCGCCAGCGTGATCTGTGCCGGATCGCGGTTCAGTTCGAAGCCCCCGGAACGCCCGGCCACGGACTTCACCAGGCTGGCCTTCTCGAGCTCCGTCATCAGCCGGCGGATCACCACCGGGTTGGTGTGCACGCTTTCGGCAACCAGCGCCGAGCACACGGGCCCCTTGCCCCGAAACCGGGCGAGCACGCTCATGGCATGGACGGCAACGACGAAGCGGCTGCTGGACAACATATCGGTAACTCCACGAGTTACATCGTCACGATGGCGCCAAAGGTCAAGCGAATATAGGGTGCGCGGTGAGGGATTGTTAACCCCGGCGCGGGAACCATGGGCACGGATTCGCCCGGAGACCGTTACCCATGCGCCGCTTCGACCTCATCGTGACCTGCGTCTGCAGCGGGCTGCTGGGCTATTTCGCCTGGCACGCGTGGGAGGGTCCGCGCGGCTTTCCCTACCGGGACGGACTCAAGACCGAGGTTGCGGCCCTCCAGTCCAGATATGAAGACATGCATGCCGAGCGGATGCGGCTTGAGAACAAGGTCGCCCTGCTGCGCCCCGAGAGCATCGACCCCGACCTTCTGGACGAACTCGCCCGCGGCAAGCTC
>VFQS010001877.1_pt1 | contig 18175 bp, 13 predicted proteins | sample 3512361 | NCBI WGS metagenome assembly VFQS01 (sample SAMN10412375, study PRJNA504923) | tailings metagenome | isolation source: Relicate 1 Philex TSF3 active mining | place: Philippines
AACATAAAGCTGCAAGAATACCTGAAATAATAAAAATCATCTTTTGTATTAAAATCAAAGAAAAAAAATAAAAAATGATATTATCCTTTTTATATTAACAGTCGTCTAAAGATGACAGAAATCCTCTTTCTTCACAATAACATCAATGACCTTCTCGTTCATGATGAAACTCACAGAGACTTCTATCTTCATGACTGTGAGCCAGTCGATTCAGCCTCCAACTTTGCTTCTCTTCTTAGTGCCTGTCTTCAAGGAACTCTTATCTCCTTCTCAGTTGAAAAGATGATTATTGGTCTTGCCAATAAGCTCATCTATATCAAGTATCATTCTGATACTGGCGATGAAATAACCTTCAATACTCTCTTCTCTGTTTCAATTTACCCTCTATGATTATTATCAGGTTTCTCAAGTTTCTTAAGTTTCTTAATTAAAGGTATAGTATTCCGACAAAATGTATTTTTGTCATTTTAGATAATAATAATTATAAAAATCATCATAATAATAATCAATAGCTAATAGATATTTTAAATTAGTTTCATTTTTCCCATTTATAAAAAAATCTATAAGATAATAATAATATTCAATTGGATTTTTATTTAATGATATCATTAAAATCAAATACAATAAAAATAATAATAATCCAAAATTTATATCATCTATATTAATTATTAATTTATATGAAGATAATATCATTACTATCAAAATAAATTTGAGTAAATAATAACTTCTATTCTTATTTTTATAATTATTTATGTAAATATAAATGATTATCAATATAACTATTGGATTATTTTTAGTTATACCAAAATAAAATAATAAGATATCAATTCATACATTATTATGAATTTTATTATATAGATAATCATATGTCTTACTTACTTCAGTTTTTTCATCATCATTATCATCACCATCAATATAATTATGAATAATACGATTATAAGAATTAATAGGATTTATTTGAAATGAAATCATTACTAATCCATATATGAATAATAAATATAATCCGAATGAGATATCATTATAATTAAAAGTGATTGGATAATAAGAGATTAGGATTATTATTGGAATTATTTTTATTAATAAATTTATAATTATATATTTAGTGAGATTGTATGTAGATACTTTATTTAAATATAAATATAATATTTGACTTAAGATAAATATCAATCCTATTATTATGAATCCTAATGGATTTGCTTTAACCATTCCTGATATAAATAAAAGAAACCAGAAGAAAAACCAATAGGAAACAAAAGAAACCATTTTAATAACAACTTTCATTCTTATATTAAGTTTAACTTAGACTTTAATAATTCATTTTCTTTTTTTAATTCCTTAATTGCTTCAACCAAATATGGAATAATCCTATCATATTGAATTGATAAATAGTTTTCTCCAGATATTGATTTAATCTTATTCGTATTCTCATCTCTTTTCATATCAAAAGGAGCAATAGAAACTACTTCAGGAATTATTTCATTAACCTCTTGAGCATTCAATCCAATCATCTCATTATTATCATCAAAACCATATTCCTTAGCTTTCTCATTTAATTTATATTTGAATCCATTTAATTTTGAAATAACTTCCAATGAATTCTTTAAATCCCCAGTTTTAGTTTTCAATCTCATATCAGAAAATGATGAAATTACATTTCCAGATGCAACTATGTTCCCAGATACATGAAGTCTCTCACTTGGATTATAAAGACCAATACCAATATTATTTCCACGAGGATTTAACAGAAGAGGAACATTAGTAGTTATACCTCTCTTATCACTTTGAATAAAACAATAATTATTAACATTATCGGCTCTCATTATCATTCCAAGATAATTATTATCAACAATTGAATTATCATAAATATAAAATTGACCCCACGTATTACCACTTCCAGCCCCTCCTAAAGTTAATTTCTGATTATATCCAAGAAGACTGTAATTATAAGAACTGGGAACATTTATAAAAGTATTCCCATTATTATCAATTCTAATTCTCTCTTGATTATTAGTGCCAAATCTTAAATTTCCATTTTCATAATTCCAAATAATACCATCCTGATTTTCATTCTTAGTTAAAGAAAATCCATTACTGAGACTATGACCAGTAATATCATCCGTCATTTTTATAGTAATATCACTTGTGGATGTTCCATTTAGATGAAGAAAAGTCTGAGGAGTATTATTGCCAATTCCAACCAATGAATTATTTTTGATTATTATTGAATTTTTAAATTCTTCTGTTGCCTCTTTCCTCATTTTTATAAATAAATCATCTCCACTAATCTCATTATTGGATGTCATTAAGATTACTCCATAATCACCACTTGACCCCTTACTATCACTCATTCTTATTTTTGATATAAAGGCAGTGTCATCTCCAGTTCCCACATGAAGATTATAATAAGGATTGATATTATTGATACCAACTCTATCTTCAACGACAATAAAAGGAACATTAGGATTAGAATCATTAAGATTACAAGTATAATTAAGTTTAATATCAATATTACTCAAACGACTATTTAAATAAACTTGATTGAAATCATAAACATGAACAACTTCAGTAAGAGGCCCAATTGAAAACTCATCTTTAATAATCTCGAGCTTATTAATATCAATATCAACATTACCTCCAACCTCACTCAGATTAACATTATTAGCTTTAACAAAACCCCTAACATTCAATGGAGAATTATAGAAATTATTTGTAATGAATTTATAATTATTTTTTTCAGTAATTATATCAGTATTAATATTACTCCTTAAATATGATTGATATTGATTAATTATTGAGTTTTCTCTCAGATAGATATTAGAATTTCCTTGTTTATAATTATCAGTAGTTGTATTAACACTAATTCTTGTTTGAAGATTACCATCACTTATATAATAGATATTATTGCTACCCTGAGGAATAAAATCACTATTAATAGTTAAATTACTGATACTTCTGAAATATAGATTACTTCTACCTTCCCTGAAACCATCAGAAGTTGCCAAATTACTATTAAAGAAAGTTGTGAGACGATTATTAGTATAATAAAGATTATTTCTGCCTTCTCTAAAGAAATCTGTATTGATGCTATTCAGAGTAAGATTAGTATTACTTTCAACATTTAAGGAATTATAATAAAGATTAGATGTTCCCTCCTTAAATCCAATGAGACCATTAGTATTTATATAAGAATTGAAAACTCCCTGAAATCTTTGATTAGTATAATAAAGATTATTTTTGCCTTCTTTTAGATTACTGATGATAGAATTTGAGTATTTATTAAAGTTAGTGTCAGAATAAAAAAGATTGGAAGAACCTATTCTTAAACCATCACTATTTATATTTAAAAGATTATTTAAGGAGAATTCATAGAAGTCATCCATAAGATAAAAGCGAGAATTGGAAGTATTGATGTCATCAGTATTTATATTTGATAAATGAAAATTAAAATTTGATGAATAGAGATTCTCATTATAATAGATATTTGATGTTGAACTGCCTTTAATATCATCAGTGGTTAACCCCTCAACTATTGATAATAATAATTCTGATATCAATCTTGTATTAAAATAATAATTAACAACTCCTTGATTTAATTCATCTGTTGTCTTATCACTTATATTAAGATTATTTAAGAAATAACCAAAGCCTTGAATTAATTCAGCTTCTATATTATTACAAATAACATCTCCTCTGGTTATTATATTAGTAATCATATCATTACTAATTTCTTTCCATTGAAGAGTTCCATTTTTACTAACTGAAAGAAATAAATTGGTAATATTTGTTGGTATCGTTGGAAGATAATAGATAATATCAGTTTTTGTATTATTATTTCCTTTAAGAGTAATTGAGAGATTACTATTATTCTTAATTATAATCTTATTTGTATTTAAGGAATTTGAAATTGATATTTGATTGCTGTTATTATTATTATTATTATTATTATTGTTATAAATGGAACCGATAATAATAGGAATATTTTTATAATTACCAATTCCTAAATAAATGATTCTATTACTATCATTTTCATATTTACAAATGAGATTATCGATATTTAAGGAGAAGTTTTTGGAGTTATTAATGTCATTACCAATGATGATTGAATTGGGATTTAAGGAAGTGTTAGAGGTTCCGATGTTGATATTAATGTTAGAATTGTGGCTTCCAATATTAATCGAATTATAATTATTAATATTATTAAAACCTAGATTAATTAAATCACCTATCTGAACTTCATTAAGAACTATATTAGAACTTCCTAGTTTTAATTGAGAGGTTTCATAACCAATATTAATTGAACTATCATTTATGAGATTATTGCCAATAGTAATAGAATCAGTTGAATTAATAGTATTATTACCGATATTAATGGAATTATTAATTTCTGATAATGATGATTTTTCACTACCAATACTAATATTATCATTTCCATTTATAATTGAAATTCCTGCATCATTACCTAAGAAAATAGAATGATTAACTTTAACTACAAGTTTACCTGCATTTTGTCCAAGAATTGTATTATTACTTCCTTGAAGTATTTTTGCTGCATATTGACCTATATTAATATTATTTAAGGAGAAAAGTGAAAAATCGTTGAAGATATCAGTTGTTGCAACTCCATCTGGGCCGATTTTATTCATTATTATACTTATAAAAAAAAATAAATTATATATAGAACATATGAATAGAGAAAGAAATACTAAAAGACCTATAAATGATTATAAAGATTTTATGAAATTTAAAGTTAATTTAAAGGATTTTGATGATACTTATGTTAAAAATGGAGGTGGTTGTCCTTGTAGCAATGGAATATTAAAAGGAGGTAGTTTTGCATCTGCGTCAGTTGTTGATATGAATTCATTTTTAAATATGTATTTACCATCATTAAAAGGTGGTTATAAAAAGAAGAGAAATCAACGAAAAAGAAAAGGAGGTTATGCAACTCAAGTTTATGGAGATGCAGATTTACAAGATTTTAATTTATTTAGAGATGTTCTAACTGTAAATTCTGATGGTTTTATTGCCAGCACCAATATATTAACTGATTTAACTCCTAAAGTTTTCAATTATCCAAGTGCTGAACAGACTGTATCAAGAGCATTATTTTAATAATCATAATCATAATCACAAGAAACTAAAAGACTTCAAGAGAATTATTATTTAGATTATATGGTTTATATTTAGTATCTTCTAAATATTTGATGCCTTTATTTTTATATCCATAATTTTGAATAGTTATTATCATTTTTCTGGTATGACTCATGAAATCATGAATACTTCTCTTAATTTCATCAAATGGATTTATTTTATAAATATAAATGAATTTGTCTGGAACTATTATATAAATAGAATAGAGGTCTTTAATAATTGTATTTCTTAATGAAAGAAATGTTCCAAAATAAAGAGAAATGTCATATCTATCTCCCATCATAAATATATATAATTTCATCAGTTTTTCCATTGAACCAATTAAGGATGTATATTTAGCATTATCAAATACTTTTATAAATCTTAAATTTAAAAGTAATTCAATCAAATAACTATCATTTCTTAAATATCTGATTCCAACTGGAAATTTATTTAAGAAATAATTGTCATCATTAAAAACTTCTCTTTCCTTTATATCTTTTTTAATTAAATCAACCTTATTATCAAAATTAGTTTCAACAGTCTTATCATAATTATGAATTTTATTAAAATAATAATATCCAATTATTATTATTATTATTATTGATAATAATATTGATGTATTCTTATCAGATATCAAATAAAAGATAACTGCAAGTATTAAAATGGCAATATAATAATTATATATTATCATATTTCTCTATTACTATCAATTATGATAATAATAATGATAATAATAATGATTAAATAGTAGCTCCATCAATAAAATAGATGATAAATGATAGTATAATTAAAATGATTCCAACATAGAACATTCTTTTATGACTGAAAAAAATATTGAGAAAATTCTTAAAATAAGTATTATAATCACTGGTATTATCAATTATTCTAGTGGTATCATTAATAATATCAATGATTGTTTGAATAGTATTTTGGTAAGTGTTTATTATGGAAAAATTAAAAAAATCATCTTCATCATCAATCTCTTTCTTTATATCCCTTTTTAAATTAGGAACTTCTTTCAGAAATTGATTAAACTTACTTTCTATCAATTTCTCAATTTCTTCTTTTGATACAGCAGCCATTTATTATCCCTATTACTATTTAAATTCAAAATTAAATTCAAAATTAAATTCAAAATTAAATGATATCCATTAAATCACTGGTTGATAAAAGCATTCTTCTACAACAATATCTGACTAAACCGAGTTCATCAAGTATTTCTTTAGTATGAATATCACTGAAATACTTATAATCCTCATCTTCATTTTTCTTTCCTTCTTTCTTTAATTTCTCCATTTCTTCAATATAATAATCATATTTATCGCCAATTACTTTTGCACATGTAAAACAACGAATAGGAACAATCATTATTTATTTAATATATATGTATAAAATTATATCATTTTTTTTTATATTGCTTTAAATAGAAAAATGGAATTAAACCCTTTCTACCGTATGCATCTTGAACTCAAGGAAAAAGTTGACCGATTATCTCAAGCTGGTGGTGTTAGTGGAAGTGTTGATTTAAGTGATATAATTGTTCGTCTTAAGGCTCTTGAATCCCGTCCTTCTGTTGATAATGAAGTTAATAATCTTAAGGCTGTTATTTCTAATTTAGAGGCTTCCAATAAAGAACTCCAAGATAAAATCAATTATCTCTCTAAAATAGATAATCTTGAGGGTCGTGTCTATAATTTAGAAACTGAACCTAAATATCATGAAGCTCCTATAATCGAACGCTTTGAAGCCCTCGAAAATAATAACTATCTTGAAAGAATTAATACTCTTACTAATCGTATGAATAATACTGAACAATTAACTGCAACTTTAACTGACCTTTCTTATCGTGTTTCTGAATTAGAAAAGAAACCTGATTTATCTGAACGAGTAAATGGCTTAGAACTTGCAGTAGCCGGTATGAAGACCAACTGAATATTTAAAGAAGAACCTAAAGAAGAAACTAAAGAAGAAACTAAAGAAATAAAAATAAATCCAATTATATTTTTAATATAAAGACTTCTTATTTTTATTTAAATATTAATAATGAAAGAAAATATTAATATTTATATAATTACTAGTGATAATCTCAAGTTAAGATTTAATAATCTTAATCAGCAGATTGGAAAACTAAAAGAGATATTGGAAAATGCTAATTTTAATTTCAATTTTCATCAAATTAACAATCCTTCCAATAGTGAAATTGAAAAGAACATAGATAAATATAAAGATATTGTTGTTCTTAAAAAAGAGGAAATTGAAGATGATGATTTTAAAAATCAAATTATTCCCATAAATACCTGCCAAATATCAAATATTGCCAAGCATCTAAAAGCTTATGAACTAATTAAAAACAGTGATGATAAATATCATTTTATTATTGAAGATGATATCATTATTATTGATGAATTTATCAATAATATCAAAACTCTCTTAAATAAAATAAAAACAACTGAATATGATTTTATTTTCACAGGAATCGCTATTAATCAAGAAGGGGAACTAAAATTAATCAACTCCTTTAATTATTTCAAAGTCCTTATATCAAAATGTTCATATTTTATTTCCAAGGATTGTGCAATTAAAATGATAGACTTCTTGGCTAAATTCAGATTTCCAATGAAATTAAGTCTTTCTTATTTCATTTGGCAAAATAAGGATACTATTAAAAGCTTTGTTTCTAATAAAAATCTATTTTTCGAAGGTTCTAAGATTGGTATTTTCACCAGTAGTATCAATAATAATAATTTCTTATATCAAAATGGTGAATTTGTGAAATTAACTCAATTGATTGGTGATAATGAATATGTGTCAGATGATATCATTAAAAAAGCGGAAGAGATTTATAATAATGCCGGAAAGAATAATCCTGATTTTCTTCATACTCTTGGATTAGCCCATTATAAAAATAAAAATTATAAGAAAGCAAAAGAAACTCTTATTGAAGCCGTTTTAGCACTTAAGAAAAATGATGGATTCATATGTCAACACAATGAAGTTCTTAATAATTGTATTAATATGCATCAGTTTGAACAATCTGATATTGAAAATGCCCTTAAACTTCCTGGAATCTATTCATAAATAAAAAATGATTATTTTTATTGTGATGATTATTGATTATAATAATTATCATCAAAAACTAATGGAACATGAAAATGATAGATTAATAGAACAATCAGTGGAAATTCTTATTTATGATTATAGAAATAAATATGAACTCCTTAAATCTCAAAATTTAGATAAAGATAAAATTAATACAATTATGGATAATTATCAAAAAGTTAGAATAAAAGAATTCATTGATACATATAAGACCATCAAAAGTTTCTATTCACCAAGAAATTATTGAGAAAAATAATAATCATCATTATCATTATCATTACTTACACATTTTTATATTTCTGTAATATTGATTTATAGTAATCGTCAGCTATTTCATATGCCATCTTTTCATATGGATGTTCATATAAATGATTCTTTAAACTAATATCATTTAATCCCTTTGGATTTTCATTATTATAATAAGCAACTAATTCAATTCCATCCTTATCTTTATAAATAAAACCATCTAAATCTGGATTCGCTCTTATTAATGATACTAATGGTTTATGTCTTGAAACTGTGAAACCATTATTATCCAAATATATCTGAATTGCTTTTTTATTATATCTTTGATATATATGAATACTTTCATGTATCAATGTTTTTGTTAATTCATTCTCCTCATAATTAATAACATTTGGTGATAAAAATATTATTTTTTCTCGGGTGTGTGGAAATCCATCCTCATAATTATTATTAATTAAAGCAAATGTCCATCTCTCATTATTATTGAAAAAAACTTGAGCTCTTATTGAACTTTTCTCAAGTTTCTCCTTCTGACCTTCAGTGAAATCCATACAACCATTAATAACTTTATCCTTATATTCCTCATTACTCTTAACTTTTCTTGCCCTTAAATCATATATACTTAAATTATTTATGTAATTATCACTGTCTTTTCTTATGAAATCCTCTGTTTCCTCCTTAGTTAAATATTTAATGTTTCTATTATTATGATTATGATTATTATCATTATAATCACTAAAATTGGATTTTACTGAAGAACTTGAATTCCAATAATAAATAATACCAATGATAATAATTATGATAATTATAATAATTGGTATCAAGAATAATAAGTTTTTTCTATAATTAAATTTAAGTAATTTTATCATTATTATAAATACATAGAAAGATTATTTTGAGTTTCTCCTTTTTTCATTATTAGATACTTATTAATGAATTCTTTTTTGACTTCATATGGAAACTTTATTAATTTATTATCATCTCCTGAAGGTATATATCTATTCATATTAATATAACTATAAATATTATTGATGTTTCGCTGTAAATTTCTCACTCCATCCTCTTCAGTTGTATTATCAATTATATAATAAATCATCTCATCGCTTATAATAACATCCCCATCCTTAAAATTATAAGATTTATAAATAACCTCTAAAAGTGAATGTCGAGTTAATTTAAGTTTATCTTCTCGTGTATATTTATCAATCTTAATTATAATCATTCTATCCAATAAAATCGGATTAATCTTTTCAATATTATTAAAAGTAAAAAAGAATATTGATTTTGATAAATCCAATTCTATTTCTTCTAAATACTTATCTGAATACTTATCATTCTGAGTTCCATCAGTTATATGAATAAGAGTATTTATTATTTCCTCTCCATATCTGCTATTGGATACCTTATCCAATTCATCAAAAAAGAATATTGGATTCATCACTTTCGTTTTTATCAATTGGTCAACTATCTTTCCATTTGTTGAACCCTCATATGTATATGAATGACCCTTTAAATAACTAGAATCTGAAATACCTCCCAATGGAATAAAAGCTAAAGGATAATTGATAACCTTAGCAATACCATCCTTTATAAATTTAGTTTTACCAATTCCCATTGAACCCTGAATACCAATCACATATCCCTTAGCACTAGGATTTGATATATATTGAGCAAGTATTCTTAATAATTGCTCTTTTGTTTCATTATGACCATAAATGGTTTTATCCAATCCCTCTTTTATTTCTCCTAGAAACTTAGGAATTGGCTTATTTTTATAATTAAGTTCTTTATATACACCTAAAGGTATTTGAGAAACAGTAGTTATCCATTTAGATAACTTTGAGAATTCAGATGAAAACCCATTTAATCTCATTAATTCCTCATATTTCCTCAAAATAACTATCTTATTCTGAATACTTGTATTTAAAGAAAGAAATTTGAATCTCAATGGTTCCTTAAAAGACTTATAATTATTGATTTCCTTCTCTATTTCTAAAATCTCATCCTTTTTCAAAACAGGTAATGATTGAAAATGAGTAATTTCTTCTCTTGAATACTTCTCAAATAACTCCTTATATTTACCATTAAAAAATCTTTTTTTTCCACTCATCTCTAAACTCATACTTAAATATAATTGATATTAATATTTATATACATATATATTTAAGTATAATTGAATTCGAGATTAAATTCGAGATTGAATTCGAGATTGAAATTAAAATTATCTTAGCTTAGCAATGTCTTTTTTTTCAGGTTCATGAAAATAATACTTATATGCATCCAATCTTTGATGTCTAAATATATTATATAGAACTAAATACATTGCCCCACCTGATAATAATAATCCTAATAGCAGAATCTTCGGATATTCATTCTTATAATAATGATATAAGAAAAGACAGAATAAGATTATAATGATTAATATACATATCAATAGTTTAATATAGAAATTTATTATGATTTCTCTGCTTATTATATTATATGCCTGAATATTTCTATCATAGATATATGAATTTCTATCAATCTCCTGTTGAAATTCCCTTTGATTATCAATATGATATCTACTGGTAAAATCAATTATTTTCTTTGTATTCTTATTTAATAAATGAAGATTAACATTAATTTCAAATATACTCAATTCTTTTCTGAAATTATGAATGGTTTCTTCAAGAGTTTCTGTAGATGCTCCCATATCATTCATTATTTTTATTATTATAAATGGTTCTCTTATTACATTATCTGATATATAAGGAATACCATATTTATAATAAGGATTCTTATTATCAGGAATAAAATCGAAATGATTTCTGAAACTACTATCTTCTACTTGTGGTTGTTTATTTGTTTCCACTAAAACCTCACCTTTACTATTATATCTAGTATATTTATTTGTGAGAGGATAACTTTCAAAATTCATTAAACATAAATCACTTCTCTTACCTCCACAATTATATATTCTAATTTCATTTCTAGTGGTTTCATTTGACCTCGTTCTTTCCTGAATTAAAATAGTATCAGGATTATCAGTGCTTGAAGCAACTATCTTATTATTATATAATTTATATGTATATGTATTTGAAAGAGATATATTTTTATAAACATCCACGTGTGGTTCATAATATCTATCAATACCATCTATTTTAATATTAAATGGTGTTCCATAAACAAATATATCTGCAGTTATATCATTTTTAGGTTTGAAATCAAAAAAAGAGGTTGCAGATGATATATAATAATAAGGAAGGACTGTATTATCTGATATTAATAATCCCTTTAAATCAAGACAATTATTAACTGATGTTGTTGTATTATCTTTACATCCAAATCTTTCAAAGATTTTCAAGTCATTTACAGATTTATTCCAAATTAAGACCAATAATATTAACATAACTATAAATAAAACTAATAAGATTAATGGTTTATTTGAGTCCTCAAAGTAATTATAAGTAATAAGGAAAGCAATGATAATAATAACAATACTTATATAGAAAATAGTGTCAAACCAACTATTCTTCTTATTTTGATAGTATTTAGCTTTGAAGATATTAATTGAATAATTGGTATTTCTGTTTGATTTCTCCATTCTATCAAGATTTATATCATAAACCTTCTTAAATTCTAACTGTTTTTGAACATATAAGGTTCTGTCTTTGACTAATGTATCAGTTTCTAAATTACTATTCTTATCTAAAGGAGTGAAATATATATTATTAAAATTTTTAATAATTTGAGTTAATTCATTAATTCTACTTATGATAATATCATTATTTGGATTTGATGGTAATATGAGCGTATAAAGAATTGTAAAGAAAATGTAATTGAGTAAATATTTGAAGTTATTGAAGAAGTTTTTATTTACATTCTCTATAAATAATATTAGATTGGCTGGGTTTATTAAATCATTTATCACTTTTCTAAAATAAACAGTGGAATAATTATCATCCTTTAAAGTTAAATTAATGGTAGATGAAATTGAAGGATTATAGACTATTTCATTATTTGTATAATAATTATTGAATATTCGTGTAATTTCTCCTTTGACTTCAATTGAAGGTCTCAATATAGAAAAATAGAAATCAACATCATTATAATTGGAAAAATTAAAAACATAATAATTATTTTCAACAAAGAATGTTCCTTTCTGAGGATTAAATATGAATTTAATTGGATATTTTAATTTTTCCTTTTCTGTTAAATCTAAATAAGGTTTGATATTATTCATTAGAACACTGAAAAATATAAATAAACCTGCAGTTGTCAATCCATAATTATTCAATTGTATCAATGAATATCTAATGCTTTCCCTGAATTTCTCCGGATCATAAATATTAATAGTATTTGTTTTATATAATAATTCTAGTTTTTCACTTACCTTTACTATCTCATCAGTCTCCTCCATATTAGCAAAAGTTTGAATTAAGTTCTGTTCAGTCTTCTTATTCACTTTTATTATAAGTATTCCATTTGCTCCTCCCAATTTATTTATTCTTAACATCCTCTCAGTTATATTTGTCAATAAAGAATTGCCACCTCCTCCGCCCCCTGAGTTTGGAGTAGGAGACGATAACGATGGAATGTTTGTAAAACTAACACCATTTCCCGCGTCAGTGCCTCCTTTACCTCCATTACTACCCTCCTTCCAAATGGAACCTCCACCACCAGAACCATATTTATAATATCTAAAAGAAAGGTCTTGAAGTCTATTTGAAATGGATTTAGGTATTGAAATACCGGTAGAACCATTTCCATCATCTTTACAAACCTTAATTCTCTTATTATTTATATCATAAGTATTACATCCACCATTTCCAAAGTTTTTATTTAAGGAATTGATAGTTCCTTGATTACCTCCACTTGCATTTATTATAAATTCATTATTAGTAGGATTAAAAATAGTTGTTGGTGTTGAATATACTATTCCAAAATTATCAACACTATTATTAAACTTGAAATGAGTATCATCTATTAAAAACTCTTCTCTCTTAGTTTTATCATTTATCAATTTTATAGTTATATTAATACTATTAGGATTAATAGTTATATTACTGTCTTGAGTATGTATGACCTTAAAATAGAATCTCTCATTTCTTTTCAAGTTTTCTCTTTTTAAAATAGTTGTTCCATTTTCAACTTTAGTCCAATATTGATTATAAGAGGGGTCTGAATTATAATAGGCAAGATCCTTCTTAAATAAATTCTTATTTATATCAGTTTCACTATAGAAAAATAAGATTCCATATCTGTAAGCTTCTAATGTAATCTCAATAGAACAATCATAAGGAGGTATTAAAAAACTATTTATAATCATAGTATATCCTTTTCCAAAATTAAACCATTGTTGAGTTGCAGTAGTTTCTGAGTTTTCAGGAGTTTCCCCAACAGGATTATTTATAATAAATGAATTAATATCATTATCTATCAATGGTTTTAAGTTATTAATTCTTGAAATAGTTCTTTCTATCTTCTTTTTTAATCCAGCTGAAGTATAATCCTCAGTCTTAGTATTCATCAAATAATTATTTCTTCCTGAAAAGAAATCATTGATACCTCCCTCATATAAACTAAATTGAAAACCCTTTATATATCTATAATCTCTAACATAATATCCACCCTCTCCCACTCTTAATTCTAAAATCTCCTCCGCTTTAATATCAATTTTCTTATAAATAACTGTTCCACCATCACCACCACTACCATTATAATAACCACCAGCACCACCACCACCTACTGCAAAAACCTCAACTTCAACTTTCTTATTATTAATATCATTATTAGTAAGTAAATATTTATCTGAAGTATTTCTTAATATAAAAAAACTTTCATCATTATTATCAATATTTGGAAGTAAATATTTTCCCCTAAAATTAATAAACTTATTAATATTTGGAAATGATATAATTGATGATGACATCTATCTCTATTTATTTATATCTATATTATTATTAATGATTATTAATAGTTATCAATAGTTATTATCAATAGTTATTATCAATAGTTATAAAAATAATTGATGATTAATGATGATTAATAGGAATTATAATTATATTTACTCCAATAATATTTATAATAATCTTTTCTGGTATTTATATTAGTATTATAAATGAAATTGATAACTAAATATAAAATGATAAATATTAATAAGATTAGCAATAACTTCCATAAATCCTTATTTAGATAATAAAGAATTAAAGTGATTACTATTCCGATTAATATAGATATAAATAATTTAACCATGGCAAACTTATAATAAACATCCATTAAGATTAAATGAGAATAATCATTGATTTCATCTTCATATAAAGTCATATTCTTCTCCTTTTCTGTTTCTGTATCTAATCTCTTCTTAAAGGCATTATTGGCATTCTTGTAAATAACACTGTTATCTAATAAGTAAATGTCATTAAAATTACCATAAATCAATTTATTGATATTATTATTATAAAAATTAATGAGTGTCTGTAAATCCATATGTAAATCACCTTCACTTTCAATCTCCTTAGTTATTAAGATTACTACTCCTGCACTACCATTCTTATCATTTGAACTATAAATACCTCCAATACCATAAGAAGAAGGATAATTAAATTTACTTATATAAGTATCTCCTCCAATAAAAGTATTTCCTTTTGAACCATAAACATATGCACTTTTTGAATAAGTGAATAATATGTCTAATATCATTTTTATATCAATTTGAGTTGACTGTAGATTATCATAATAACTTTTAAGAGTAGGATAAGAATTATTATTGATGATTGTTGAATCATTATTATAGATAATTTTGATATTATCTCTATTATCAGTTCTTATTCTTGAGTTTGTCTTTATTTTTCCACCTTCTATATCAATTGAATTTGTTGTAAATGTAATCTTATATCTCTTATTTTCTTCAACATTATTTGATATAAAATCATCAGTATAGATATTAATGGTTCCACCAGTTCCATCTATTCTATTCATTGGAGTATCAACTGCAACTTCTCCAGATTGAATAAGAATCATTGAGGTATTTGCAGTTTTATATAAGATAAATTCTGAATTACTGTTAATGAAAGTTATTTTATATTTATCATCATTATATGTAATATCCATAGTGCTGAAATCATTAGTAGGATTAAAGATATCAAATTGTTTAATCATTGGTAAATCATCAGTTCCAAAATTTTCTTTATAACTATAATATTTTTGATAATAATTAATTATAAAAATTGATAATACCAATAATCCTAATATTAAGATTAATTGTGAAATAATAGTTATATCACTAATACCTCCAAATACTAATATCAAAATCCATAAAAGAATAATGATAATAATAACAGTCATTATTATAGAAATAATATTAATTGTTTTTTTGAGACTTTCCTTACCATCCATAAAAGCCTTCTTTGATTTTATTATATTTGCTTTCTGAATATTCTTTTCCTTAAGTTTATCATAATCAATAATTTTTGAATTGAAATACAATTTAAAATCATTTTGAAGTAGAAAAACTGTATTTGTAATCTCTATCTTATCAGTTATTTCCTTGATACTATAATTGAAATCCTTAAAATTACCATAAATCTTATTAATGGTAGCCTTTGATTTATAATCCGTTTCATAATAATTATTATACATAATTGCATATGAAACTGTATTTAATCTGAATATTTGATATATAGTATTGATTACATTAATATTTACCTTAAAATCCTTCTGAGGAATGTCAAGTAAATATGAAATATTCATTATTAAAAATTTATAGTAATTATTATTATCGTAATTATCAGTTATTTCAGTTCTTATATCATTTGTCATATCAAATAACTGATTATTTTCTTTGATGATAACTATCTTCTTCTTAGAACTCAAGAAGATATCATTAAGATTATTATTTAATGTGAAGAGTTGATGATAATTAGTTTCACTAAATGAACTCAAAAATGATTTTATATATTTATATCCTAATATCTTTTTAATATTAATATTTGTATCTATATTTTCCTCACTGAAATTATCATAAACGTTAACCTTAAGGTTATTATTATTAATTTGAATGCCTTCCTTAGTAATATCATCAATGAATATTATTTCAAGATTTGTAATTTTACTTATATCCAATGTTTCTAGAATTTTAGGGGGACTAACTGAAATTACATAATAAATTCTCTGGATTATATATGAAACTGCAATTATTTGAATTAAATTATCCTTATTAATATAACCATTTATCTTAGTTATATATGTGTCATTCAAATGAATATTTCCCTCATGTATAAATGTATTATTTATAACATTTGATATTAATGTTTGTGGTGATTTTGATGTTGAAGTCTGAGAGAAATCTAAGGTTTTATTATTATTCCTTAAATCATTTATATATGTGAGTTTTTTATAATTAGTATTATTGGTATCAATATAACTCATTGAGATGAATAGATTATACATCTTTTTCAGAATTGAGGGATTATTATTGACAATATTGGCAACTGCATAATTTATAAATGATAAGATAAAGACACCATCTTTGCCTTTGCTTCCGGTCATTTTTGAGTTTTTATCTATAAGAACACTTCCACCTTGACCACCAGAACCATAAGCACCATAATTTGGAGAATTTAAATCATTAACACCATTTGCACCATAAGTATAATTGATTTCATCTTTAATAAATTGCCAATAACCAGTAAAACCACCATTACATAGAGTATTATTATTCAATTCTAAATTTTGGTCTTTTCTATAATAGGCATAAATCTTAAAGTTAGTCCCAAATGTTCCCTTATATCCACTTACCCATTCATTAGAACTTGATATGAATGATACATTTCTTGGATTAATTTTAGTTAATTTAACAAAATTGTTATTGCCTCCTCCCAATTTATTTATAATTATATTTCCTGATGTTGATGTAAATGTGCTTCCAGAAGCTCCCCCCTGAAAGTTTGAAACATTATCAACTGTAAATAGATAAGGCATATAATATCTCTTTAAAAAAGTGCTTATAGTAGCAAACCGATTTGTAGTAATCTGTTGTATAAATCCATTTGCTCCTCCTTGTATTCCTAAATAATATTGTCCAACTTTACTTTCAAGAAGTGAATAAGTTGCTTCAGGATTAGTATTATAATAGATATTTGTATTTTTGCGAAGATTACTGATACTAACTGCTTCTATTATACTATTAATTGTATTTATTTCAGTTCTTTTATTAAAATCATAAACATAATAATTGTATTTATTTGTTGGAGAAATTGCATAATTGATATCAAATAATGTAGTCCAATCAATCTTATTTGCTTCAGCCACTGAACTTCCATTCGGATAACATAAGATAGATATGACCTCATCAAAATCACCCGCCGTATATAAATAATTGTTATCTGCAGATGGTATAAAAAGAGTATTGATATTATTATTATTGCTAACTCTTATGATTCTTGTATAATTGGGATTATTGAAAGGAGTAAAACGAAATGACTTAGTTTTCTTTAAATAAAAGATTAATTCAATTGTTCTAGTTGCTCTTTCAAATGTATCCATTTTAGTCATCTTAATTGAATTCAATCCATCTATATTAATAATTTCTCCAACTGTATTATCAACTGCAGGAGCTCTATTCCAATCCCTCGTTTTATATCTGTCAAGTGTTGAAAGAGATCCCTTATATTGATTAAAATTCCTATTATCATATCTTATTAAATAAAAAGAACCA
>VFQS010001879.1_pt1 | contig 18170 bp, 16 predicted proteins | sample 3512361 | NCBI WGS metagenome assembly VFQS01 (sample SAMN10412375, study PRJNA504923) | tailings metagenome | isolation source: Relicate 1 Philex TSF3 active mining | place: Philippines
AAGTAGCTTCAAAATACTCTTATATGTGAAATCTGCGGATAAAAAATTTCAAACAGAGGACGTTCAAAGATACGCCATCTACGAAATTCTGTGATCTCGGCATTTAAACGCGATGCCTTGAACAAGCTGACATATAATCATTTGCATTTCCCCATGAATAAGAGAATCACACTATGCACCATGCATTTTCACCGAAAGCAGTCATCCTCATTTGCAGCCTAGCATTTGGATCGCTATTCAGCCCAGTCAGTTTCGCTGTTGAAGATTGCACTTTGAACGGTGAATCTGTCAGCATGTATAACGGTGCGACCACCGCAGGCAAAACTGGAATCATCCAGTGCAAAGACCGAGCAACAGGAAAACTAAGTCGAGAACGAGAAATTAAGGCGGGAAAAATCTATGGTTTATCGCGTCAGTACCGCGATGGTGTTTTAGTTTTAGAGTTTCATGATGAAGAGAATGGACAGCGACACGGCCTGCGACGTGAATACGCCAGCAATGGCAAGTTGATCAAAGAAGAAACCGAAGATCATGGCAAGCGCAAAGGCTTGCAAAGAGAATGGAGAACGGAAGGAAAGCTCAAAAAGTTAGAAATGATCGGTAATAATGAAGCCGAATCTGCCAGCATACGTTGGAATGCAGACGGCAGCCTTAATAGTTTGCGCTGTGCGAATAAACCGATTTTGGCGCCACATGTCGATGATGCCAACTTATGTGGATTTAAAGCAAAGCCATCTAAGCTCACCTACTTCAACGACAGCGGACAAAAACGCGCTACCGAAACCCTGCTAGCTGGAGTCGTACAAGAATCTACCCAATTTGACTACAACAGCGGCAAAGTGCGCAGCACCAGCGAATTAAAAAATAATGAACTGACCGAGACCAGCTACGGCGACAACGGCAATAAGCGCTACCAAGTTGTTTTCAACACAGCAGAAAAATCACGCGCGTTCATTCGCAAAACAGAATTTCATGAAAATGGTTCTCTCATTAAAGAACAAAAATTCACGATGCTTGAACAAGATGGACGTCGACGCAATGTCTTGATGGAAGAAACAAAGTTTTATCTGAATGGTCAAACTAGCGCACAAGACCGATACCGATACGAAGAAAAGTATCCGATTCTTGAGGCAAAGAGTTTTTCTGACAAAGGTAAGTTAATCGAAACGGCTAGCTATGTGCTTGAATCGACTTACCGTCGCCGTGCCATCGGCATACATCAACATTTTTTTGAAAACGGCAATCTCGCACATGAATATCATTACGATGCTGCTGGCAAGATTTATCGACAAAAATCGTGGAATGAACAAGGCGCTTTGCGTAGTGATGACGAAGTGTTCGAAGATGGCTCCAGAAAAGCCTACCGCAAATAAACCCACTACAAATTGCCTACTACAGAATAGAACATCCAGATGACACATACCCATCTCAAACCTATCCATTTAATCACCGCTCTCATCGTGATTGTTTTATGGGGCATGAATTTTGTCGTGATTAAAATTGGTTTGAAAGGGATACCTCCATTATTGTTAGCGGCATTACGCTTTACCTTTGTCGCCTTCCCCGCCATTTTCTTTTTAGCCAAACCCAAGTTGGAACTGAAATGGCTAGTCATTTATGCGACAACAATTAGTTTTGCCCAATTTGCGTTTTTATTTTCTGCGATTGCGGTCGGCATGCCGGCGGGCTTGGCCTCATTAGTATTACAAGCGCAAGCGTTTTTCACCGTTGGTTTAGCCGCCTTAATTTTCGGTGATCGTTTAAAACCCAGCAATGTTATCGGTATCTTTATTGCGAGTCTTGGTTTACTCTTACTTGGTAGCGCTAGCATCACAAACAGCGCTACACAAGTGAGTGTGGCGGGCTTTGGTTTGACATTATGTGCCGCACTTTCTTGGGCATGCGGCAACATCGTGAGCAAAAAAATGGGCGCAGTCAATATGCTCAGCTTGGTTGCATGGAGCGCCTTACTACCTATCACTCCCTTCCTACTGCTATCGTGTTTGATGGATGGCGTTGCGTTAGTCTGGCATAGTCTAACGCACATTAGCTTGACTGCCGTACTAGCAATCTTGTATTTATCTGGCGCAGCGAGCTTGATTGGCTATACTTTGTGGGGCAAATTATTAGCTGCGTTACCTACGCACGTAGTGGCACCATTGAGTCTACTGGTGCCTGTCGTTGGGCTTACATCTGCATGGATTATTCTGGACGAATCACTCAATCAAACACAAATGATTGGAGCGATGATTGTAATGGCAGGTCTATTATTTAATGTATTTGGTCAAAAGCTTATCGATGCTTTACGCAAAAAATGAAGGCGCTATTTGCGTGTGACATCGCTGCTCTTTAGGCCATGATCTCAACAAGATGCCGACGATTCTCTGGCGCGACAAATGGATCGGGCCAAAACTCAACAATTTTTTGAATTTTACCGTTCGCAACAGTGAAAAAGCTCAGTGCCCGCGCCCGCTGCACACCATCCGTTATCGACACATCACTAACAAGCTTCTCATGTTCAGCCACAATTTGATGCACCGTAAAAATCCATGGTCCATGCGCGGGATATTCAGCGTTCATTTTTGCGAAATTCTCTGCGCCACGAATACGCTCGCCAGATTGTGGCCACTCCAATACAAAATCTTCACTTAACACAGCACTCACAGAAAAGAAATCATTGCTGGCCATCAGCTGCCAAAATTGTTCGACTAAGAATCGTGCTTGATCTGTCGAAGTAGTGTTCAATATTTGCTCGTTTTGCATCGGTATCACCTTTCACAGCATCGCTAAGGGGACAAGGCTGTTATTGGCGTTTCTGTCGAGATTTCATTGGTATTCTTATCGTCATGATCAATCCAAACGCAAAAAATTGTCGCCATCTATGACAACAATCGGTTTTATGCCGTTTCCTCGGGTTTAAAGCTCCATTGTGGACTCAATAGAATCGTCAATACCGAAATCACCGTAATGAAAACCGATACCCAAAATGCGATTGAGGTATCACCAATACGCGAAGGATAAATACGCATGACCGCGCCAAGCCCGATTAAGTTGCCACCAGCAACCAGCACAGCAGAGGCATAATCATGAAAGCGTCGCGCTTTGTTTGCGCCACTTGCCCATTTTTGATGCGTGTTATAACTCGGCAAAGTTTCATGCGCATCGCCCAATTGTTCTAACGCAGATAAAAAGCGACGTAAATTCGTGATCGCGCGTTCCGCTTTATAGTTAAGAAACGATAAGCTTAGCGACGCGACTGGAAAGCCCAACATCAACCATTCCACCGGCACTTCGCCTTTACTTTCATTCGACTTCAAGGCAACCAAAGCCGCCAACAAACTGACGACTAGTGTCACATACAATGCTAAGGCATGTTGACGTTGAGATATCCGTGCATTGACTTCTTGATAGGCCGCGATAAACCGATAATTTGCATCAACCGTCGAGTTCTTAGACATGATTTCTTCCTACTAAAGAAAAAAGCACCAAGTCTTGCTTCAAGCATTTGGTGCTCATTTAATTTGGTGCTCATTTAATTTGGCGCTCATTTAAGCTGCTATCGGTTTGCAATCTAGGATTAGTGGCAAGCCATTTAAAATTGAACAATCTCGTACGTGCCTACGCACCTACAAACCTACTTAGCGCGTGCTTTGTGATTTACATTTAAAACTAGAAGTCGATACCGTGTCGACATTGCCTTGTCCACAAGTGGCAATAGCTTGTTGCGACATGATAGAAATTTGTTTGCCGCTTTCTAGATTGCTTTCGCTAACCGAAATACATGCGCTTAAACTGATGGTCGCGAACACGATGCCTAGGCCAGAAATTACTTTTTTCATTTTTGTTTTCCCAATTCAAGAGAGATGGTTTCTCATCGATAACGCAAAGCATGATTCGACTAAGCAATCACACTCAACGCATAAGATTAAAAGCATTTTAGTCGAACTATGGGTTTCAGTGTTACCTCGATACTTCGCTTGACACGATGATCTAACATCACCGTGCCAAGCGCACATGTACTTCAACTCGACATTACGTCAAGCCAGCTTTACGACGAATATCCTCGGGGATAGCTTGCTTGTGTACCATAAAATAAATGGTCTTCATGCGAATATAGTTTTTACTCATGTGCAAATGACCTTCAAACGGACCGCTACTGGTACCGTAACTATTTTTCGTTAAGAAGTAGGATTTACCTTGATCATCTTTGCTCATGCCAACAATATGCATACTGTGATCATCTGTACTGCGCCAATCGTCAAACGCTTCTTGTCTTGCATTCTGTGTCACGTCTTTCGCTTCATCGTCTAATACAGCAAAGCCTTCTTTCACATTAAAGCCTTTTTCACTCGTATCACCACCCCAAGAAATGGTGTAGCCATTGGTCAAGGCATTAGTCATGATTCTTTCCATATCGTCGATAGGTACATTCAAGAAGCGGCTATCATGTGACCAATTATCAGGAATTTCTAAGCGCATACGCTGATAAAACGGATGATGACTAAAACTAGTCACTTCGACATAATCATCTGGGTTAAGTTTCAAAACTTGGTCGCGGAAGGATTGTGGTGTGTGTAGCTTTCCTTCGTAGACAAAATTCGCTGGTGGCTTCCCGATGTATGCATCTAAAATTCCTTCAAACGCAGCGCGCCAAGATTTGCTTGGTCGTCCTGACTTAATCACCGCGTCTAAAAATGCCTTCGTGGTCGCTGCCAGTTCTGCATGATCTAGGCGTGTTTCACCTTCCTTCAAACCAGTGTAGTTCGCTTTAGGAACAGCGCCATAACGACGCAACATTTCCATCGCATCGTGATTGTTACCGCCTTCCCAAAACGTCGCTTTACCTTGCACGCGCAAATACGCATCAGCCTTAAGTGGATAAGCATGACGAACGCCAAAGACCTCCGATAATTCAATTAATTTGCCGCCCTGACGCGCCACTTCACTTTCCATAAAAGAAGCGGTTGCAAAATTCCAGCAAGTGTTAGTACGCGCTTGGTCTTTGGCCGCAGTACGTTGCGCTTCATGGGTAATGGTAAATGTCTTTTTGCTGCCAGCACTTGGGTTAGTGGCATTCGCTTGCTGCGCCAGTAGCGTCGTTGGAGCACAAATCAGAGTACAAGTCAGCGCACAAGAAAGCGCGCTCAAGATCGCGTTCAGTTTCAGTTTCATGATGTCCTTTTCTATTTTTTCTACGAAATTCAGCGCCCAAACTGCATCACATACGGAACAGTCAAATTGCGCCCTGCGCATCATAACCATATGCAAGCACAATGAATAGATAATCAAATAGAAAACTGTTTAAACCAATCTAAGACGGAAGTGCAAAAACTTAATCAAGCGCAAAATCATTCTCCGAAACGACACAGACCCAATAGATTTTCTGGATCAAGCAATCCCTGAATTTGTCCAGATAAATGCTTTTGCATCGGCGATGTATAACGCTGATAATACATTTGATTGTATGGACCGATGCCATGCTCGGCACTGAAACTGCCTTGATGACGCAACACCACTAAGTCATATACTTGATCGCGAATTTGCTGAACAATGCGATCTGAGAATTCTTCTGCGACATCACTTGGCCACACCAAGTTGAAATGACATCCACCATCAGCCCAATGTCCGAAGTCCATCACACGTATCCATGGATAGTGCGCATCGATCAGTTGCAAAGCTTGCGCCCGAAAATCAACTAAATTCGAACGTGGCATAGAAATATCAAAAGCGATCACGCGCCCTTCATGTCTTAGCGCCTCGCTGATTGCATGGCGAATCCGCCAAAGATCTTTCGCTCGACCAATGACGGCATTTTCTACTACTGTCCCAAACAACTTCTCCAAACAAGTGCTTAATAGTGCATTGAGATCTAAACCGGTAGATGCATCAGCACGGCTACTGAGCTCGATCAATACACAGTATTCCGGACAGGGTTCAGGATGAAATGGCTGGGTAATAGCAGGCACATGGCGCAAGACCGCATCCAGAGCGGCACCTGATATGCCTTCATAGGCAGACAAATACTCACCACAATCGCGTTCTAACACCTGCAATAATTCCAACACCGCAGACTGATCACGCGGCACGACTAAGGCCACTGCAGTTTGTTTTGGCAAATAATGAACCTGTAACACAGCACGCGTTATCACACCAAAGCTGCCGCTACTACCAACAAACAAGTGTTTCAAATCGGGTCCTGTATTATTCTTGCGCAAAGCATGACGCAGATCTAATACTTGTCCCGCAGGTTCCATCAGTACCGTACGTAATCCCAGCAAATTTTGCCTAACATCACCATACTTAATCAACTTAGCACCACCGGTATTTGCAGCAATCATGCCGCCAACGGAAGGATTGGCAGCGAGGTCAATAGGAAAAAATAATCCATGTTCCTCTAATGCCTGATTTAGCTCATGCAAACACATACCTGCGTCTACCTCAACAGAGCGATTGACGACATCAATCGCAATATATTTTTTCAAGCGCTCCAGACTCAACACTAAAAATCGCCCGCTTCCATCTGGCGTGCTCGCAGCAACCAAGCCCGTATTCGCGCCTTGCAAAACTAGCGCTTGATGATGTTCGCGACACAAACGCACAATCTCAACGACCTGTTCGTGGCTATCTGGTCGCAATACCGCCAAGCTATCGCCTTGACCATAACGAGCACCTCGACAATATGGTCGACAATCAACGGGATCAGATAGAAATCCAATCTCGCCCAAGAGGTTTTTTAACTTAACGAATAGTGAGTTTTCGTGCATTTCTATGACCGGCGTAATGATTGAGGACAGTCGATTCACAATTAAGCTAGCGCGCTAGTGACAACGGTTGAATTTGCCGTCATTTTAAAAATACCTTGTGCATTGCTGGTATCAAATCCAAGATCTAAACGCGCTGGATTGGTGTCTGGAATCGTGTCACGACTAATCAATTCATAAAACGATCCAGGCACTTTTCTAAGAATTGTTCGGCCATCCGCATCAATCAATTCACGCTCAACCAAATCAGCTTTAAACGCCGTTTGGCGTACGCGACCAGAAGCAGAAATTTCGACTTTCTCTTTAATCGGACGCCCTAATTTCTTCTGCGCTTCACTTACCGCGATCACGTCTGCAACACGATCCGTCGCATGATTAAAGACATTTCCTTCGGTTGCGATCCATGCCATTTCGGCTGATTCTTTGAGCAGCAATTCATAGTCCGCTTCGGATGGTGCGCCATGTTGTCGCGCAAAGCAGGCCAATAAGACCGGTATTAAATCTAGCGCCTGCACCAACTGTAAATGACCATCACGTTCAAGTTCATGCAACAAAGTGATCGCGGTGGGTGTGAGCGGATCTATCGATGTCCCTATCACTCGGCTAACGGCTTGTTGAAACGCCGTGGAAAATCGTTCTGGATGCAATTCACTGACAAAGAATTGAGAAATATTTTCAGGATCATCAAGATGCGCGTAAGAGCGCCCAGTCATTTTGAGTTTTTCTAAAGGATAAACACCATTTAATACATAGCCAAGCGGCCGCAAAACTCGTGTAATGGCGGCTTCACCCGCAGGTAAGCGCCCAGCTTCAAACCAACGTACCGTGCGCAAAGCACCGTGATCTAGCATCACGCGCTCACCTTGCGAAGCGATCTCTTGCGTGTATTGTTGACCGCTAGGAACGCGTTGCAATACACCTTGAAACAACAACATATTCAAAGCCTGCGCCAATTCTGCGCGAGATACTTTATCAATCTCGCAGCGAGAAAATCGTGTTGGAATATGCATTAAATTTACCAGCGCTAAGGCTTGAGTTTGACCTAATTGTTGTTCCAGCAAATGCATCAAATTGCTATTCATGAGTATGTCGCCTATGGTGATAGATTTCTTCATTCAATATTCGCATTACTGTAGACAAATTGGCGCAGCAGTTCAAAGGAGTTAAAATCAATACTTAGTGAACAAATGGAATACATACTATGCGTCGCAAAGTTCCTAGCTTAAATGCCTTGCTTGTTTTTGAGGCGGCTGCTCGCTTGCAAAGCTTTACCCAAGCCGCCGACGAACTCGCACTTACCCAAAGCGCGGTTTGCAAACAAATCGCGAATTTAGAAGATTGGCTGGGCCTTGCCCTGTTTGCACGCGTAAAAAAACGTGTGCAACTCAGTAGTGCTGGACGTGACTATGCAGAAAAAATACGCCGACATCTCGATAAAATTGAACGCGATACCTTAGAGTTGATGGCGCACAAAGAAGGTGCAGGCGTGTTAGAGCTCGCCGTCATACCCACTTTCGCGACACAATGGCTGATTCCTCGGCTGGCCGAATTCCAACAATTACGTCCTGACATCACCGTCAATCTGAGCACCAGAACCAGTGCATTTCTTTTTCCGGAATCACTATTTCATGCTGCGATTCACTCTGGCAATGCAGTGTGGCCTGGCACCAAAGGCGATTATTTGATGGCAGAGGATCAAGCGATTCCTGTGTGTAGTCCGCAATTATTACGAAAATACTTGGGCAGAAAAAAACAAGCAACCCTGCAAGACCTTGCACAGATGCCATTGCTTCATCTGAGCACACGATTAGAAGATTGGCGTCGTTGGTTCGATTTACACCAGCACGAGAATGATATCTGTGCCGTCAATGGCGCGCGCTACGAACTATTCACGATGTTAATCGAAGCAGCGATTGCCGGCTTAGGTGTGGCCTTGATTCCACGTTACATGGTCAAGAATCATCTAGATAGTGGTAAATTACAAATACCTATTGATTTAAGTCTTCCCGAACAGACTGGCTATTACTTGGTTTATCCCGAAGAAAACGCCAATTTACCAACACTGCAAGCATTTCGATCTTGGTTATTGTTGCAAACTGAGCAAACCGAGTAAACTGGACCAGCGGCGCAATAGGCAAATCAAAATAATCAATCTAAATGAATCAAATCAAGTAAATCCACGCCTGCCACAAATAACTTGTTAAAATTCATTAGCATTTCAAACACTCACCTTATTACGCGATACTTATGAAAAAAATTCTCGGTTTTTCACTGTTAGAAGCAATGGTTGCCGTCGCAATTATTGCGATTTTGGCGGCGATGGCGTTGCCATCTTACTTATTCAAAATCATTCGCGAACAAATTGAAACCTCGATTCCCTTAATCGAGATCGCAAAAACACCAATTGCAACCGCATGGAAGACCGAACAAATTTTTCCAGTCGATAACAATGCCGCTGGTTTACCACCACCTGAAAAAATCGTCAGTAACTATGTGACTAGCGTAACCGTTGAAGATGGCGCAATTCACATGAAGTTTGGCAATCGGGCAAACAAATCTTTAGAAAATAAAATCTTAACTTTCCGCCCTGCAGTCGTCGCTGATGCTCCAGTTGTCCCTATCACTTGGGTTTGTGCAAACGCTGGTGCACCCGACAAAATGACATTAAAGGGCACCGATAGAACAACCATTGATCCACAAAATTTACCACTGATCTGCCGTTCTCGTGAAAAACCAAAACCTTAAGTTCGCTGAACAATACTCTAGAATCAAAACAAAAGAACAAAAACATAAGGGGTAACAAATTTTCATTTGTTACCCCTTATTATTTGACCCAACACATCGGGACGCTAAGACAAGTTACTGCCTTACCTACTCCTCAATTAAAACTTGTGTTCAAAATTCACACGTAAAGCCATATTGGTTTTTGAGGTATTTGTACGAACCAATGAACCGCTAGAATCGGTGTAGGTACTAGATGAGAAGTTATCCTGATGCAGCGCATTACCCAAGGCAACGCGTACATTCGACTTATTATCAAACTTCCACAACGCATATACGTCTAATACTCGCTTTGGAATGCCGTAACTACTTTGATTAACAGAGATACGTACTGGACCCGCATTTTGGAAACTTAAATTACCGCCCAAAGTTAAGGGCACATCATCGAGCTGATAATCAACGCCAAAGTTCGCACTGACTGGTGTTTGTGAATCTAAACGATTGTTCGGACCCGGCACCGAATTCACTGTTGAAGAGTTAAACGCCAAATTGGCACGGAAATCGATTGCTGGTGCATCTTCCATTAAACTACGCAATGGGAACTTCGCATCAAACTCAACGCCACGTGTCGTCGCCAATCCATCATTGGTTGGCATTGCTACCCAGCGACCGTCGTTGACAATCGATGTACGGGTAAAGTCTTCAATTCGACGCAAGAAGAAATTCACACTCAAGATACCGCCATCGGTTAAATAGTGCTCAAATCCGGCATCTAAGCCCCACGCCAATTCTGGTTTCAAGTTTGGATTACCCATATTGTCTGGGCTAGTCGCACTGTTATTCGTCGATAAGAAACGACGTGGCACCAAACGACTTGTGTCTGGTGCTTTGTAAGTACGTGTAATACCTAAACGTACTTGGTCATTTTTACTGCCAGGAATTTTGTACAAAGTTTGCAAAATTGGACTCAAGACACTGGAGCGATTTTTGATTTCTGCGTAAGTATTACCTTTGCTGCTGGTATCAATACCTTCCCAACGCACACCTGCATAGATCGACAAATTCTTCGTGTAATTCCATTCATCTTGCACAAACAATGCCAAGCGATTGACATTTGCAGAATATTCTTCATCTGCATTAAACGCTGTAATTGGGCCTGTGCCAGTGATCACATCGCGACGGGTATTGCTATCGCTACGCTTACTGTAACCGCCATCCCAACCGGCAGCCAAGGCATGATCCTCTACAAACGGCGCAGTGTATTTACCACCATAGGTGAAGCCATTGTCTGTATTTTCTGAACTGTAAGTACGCACTAAAGTTTGCGATACCCCTTTTGCATTCGAATTATTATCACCTTCACGTTGATTGTAATTCGCACCAAAACGAACATCGAGTTTGGCGCTATCAGCTAACTTGCGCACATAGGTTAAGTTAGTACGGATAGAAGTGCTGTCGGAACGATTGTTTGAATATTCATCCAAGAACAATGGTTTTTCGCCGATCAAAGTATCTGTCGTTTGCTGATTGCGATTAGTAAAGCGGTTGGCATTCACGAAGCTCTGCGAAGTCAGCATATCACCGTTATCTAACACCCAATTAATACGTGGTGAGATACCGATAGATTGAAATTTTCCTTCACTTTCGGTATTCGATTTACGCGACAAAGTGACTTGACCTTTGTTGTCGGTAAACACTTCGGTACTTGAATCTGGACGGCCAAATTCACCGTGATTCACATTACCCGACACCGAATAAGACATCTTGCCGACCTTGTCAGACAATTGCAAACTGGCATTCACACCTGGTTTGCCATTTTCTTCGCTGAATCCAAACTTCAATTCGCGCTGAGCAGTAACGATCGCTTTTTTCAATACGATATTAATTGCACCAGCAATCGATTGCGTACTTAATTCAGCGGTGGCGGCACGAATCACTTCGATACGTTCAATATTGTCAGGCGCTAACGAATCTAAAGAGAAACCCGGTGGACTAGGTTCGCCATTGAGCATAATTTGTGTATAACCCGCACCCAAACCACGCATACGAATCGCACCACCACGGCCTTGCACACCACCGATAGTAACGCCAGGCAAACGCTTCAATACATCGCCAATGTTGGTATCACCATAGCGAACGATATCCTCTTGCGTAACCACGATCTTACTTGCCGTATCTTGACGACGCTCGTCATATCCTTTGGCACCACTGATTTGAACTTTTTGTACAGCGCCAGTTGGTGCTGCTGGCGTGGCCGCTGGCTTGGCAGGTGCCGTTTGCTTTTGTTTCGTTTTATCAGCTTCTTCTTGCGCTTGTTGAGCATGTGCTGTCGAGCCATACGCTAACAATACAGACAAAGGAATCAAAGCCAAACGAAATTGCGAAGGAACAGAGAACATATAAATACCAAGAGTTAATGAAAGATAAAGCTTCGACTTGTAGGCAGTGCAGAAAGTTCAGCACCATACCCAAAAGGAAACACTTTGATACAAAAGCTGGGCAGATAGAAACATAGAAAAACCTAGTGAAACATAGCGTCTAATATTTCGCTAAATTTCGCTCAATTTTCAATGTATGCAAGCCTCAATTGCCAACTCACTTGCTTATTTGCTAGCGGCAAAATACATCGAAAAATCGAAAGTCGCGCATTATACCTTGATGCGCAACTTTTGCTTTGGCTTGATTGGCTTGATTGGCTTGATTGGCTTGATTGGCTTGATTGGCTTGACCGACGAGGCAGTAATTGATGAGAGGATAGGTGTGATAGGTATAACAGAAATATAGAAATAGGATTAGAAATAGTATTAAAAACAAACTTAACAAGTCCGCCTCTAAGGATCAAGTTAAACGATGCGCTGCAATGCGTCCAATAAAGGTTGGCAAGCGTCAGCAACCCGATCAATGCTCTGTTCGCGTAAGGCATTCAAATCAACCGTGGTATCCGACTGCATACCTGCCCAAGCTAGCAATGCCTGACATGCCTGTGGGTGATCAAACAATCCATGTAAATAGGTGCCTAATATTTGATCATCAGGCGAACGAGTGCCCTCTTCTTGCACTCCATCTTCTGCATCAATCATAAATGCAGGAAGCGTCTCGCTGCTGGCGTAAGTAACGCCCATATGAATTTCATAACCCTCTACTTTGGCGGTCTGATCTTTTCCAAACAAACAATAGCCGCTTACCTCTTGCAAACGCTTTTCTTTAGTCAACTCTGTCGTAATATCGAGCAAACCTAATCCGATCGAATCGCCAACTTTGCCTTCAACGCCATGCGGGTCACTGACGATTTGACCCAACATTTGATAACCACCGCAAATACCAATGACCTTGCCGCCATAGCGCAAATGTTTTTCTAGTACGGCTTGCCAACCTCGTTGTTTTAAAAACTCTAAGTCATCACGGGTATTTTTACTGCCAGGAAGAATAATCAAATCAGCGGGTGGAATAGGATGATCAGGGCCAATAAACTGCAAATCAACCTCGGGATGCGCACGTAGTGCATCAAAATCGGTGTGGTTGGAGATGCGTGGTATCGCTGGCACGATGATCTTATATTTGCCAGTTCGATTTTGCTTAATTTGTATCGCATCTTCTGCATCAAGCATCAAACCATGCAGATAAGGCAGTACCGCTAAAACCGGCTTACCCGTCTTTTGTTCTAGCCATTCCAAACCCGGCTCCAACAATCGAATATCACCGCGAAAACGATTAATTACAAAACCAATGATGCGATTTCGTTCTGATTCAGATAAACATTCAAGCGTCCCAATAAAATGCGCAAACACACCACCTCGGTCAATATCTGCCACCAAGATCACTGGGCAATCAACTGCTTCGGCAAAACCCATATTAGCAATATCGCGCGCGCGTAAATTCACTTCAGCAGGACTACCCGCGCCTTCAACGATGATGCTGTCGTATTGCTGCTGTAAGCGCGCATACGATTCAAGCACTGCCGACATCGCGACAGTTTTATATTGATCATAGTCACGCGCATCCATATCACCACGCACTTTGCCATGCACCACAATTTGCGCCCCCATATCCGACGAGGGTTTAATCAAAACCGGATTCATATCGGTATGCGCGGGCAATCCTGCCGCTTGCGCTTGCAAGGCTTGCGCTCGACCAATCTCACCGCCATCGGCAGTCACAGCACTATTTAATGCCATATTTTGCGGTTTCATCGGAACCACTTTGACACCTTGCCGATGCAATAAACGACACAGCGCAGCAACCACGGTCGTCTTGCCTGCATCAGAAGTCGTGCCTTGCACCATTAAAGTTTGTATATTCATGATTCGAGTTGGGATTGGTTCTGCGTTAAATTTATTTAATTAGTTTAGTTCGTGCTTCGCTTTTAGATCATGGTTCAAGTTCAACTTCATATCCTACAATTCTAAATCTCAGCGACTGAAAACAAAGCTGCGGTCGCCGCATAATTCGACGGAAAATAGGCATGAAAATACGTCGCTCGCAGTTGCCCAATTTGATAAATCGCCTCGCCATTTTCCTGCGTCTTCTGTTTAATCGTATGCGCACTTGCGCTCAATGGGCAATCAAAAGTCGAATAATGAAAGGTGTGACCGCGCAATTCGCCATGCTGAGTGTCCCAACTTTGCATACCAAGCGCAGCTAAGCGTTTCTGCATTCGAATTTGACCTGGAATTAATCCCGCCATCGGCCACTGTTTCCCCTCCAAATCCACCAAGGATTCAGCCAAACTAATCATGCCACCACATTCTGCATAAATCGCCTTACCAGCTTGTTGAAAAGCATTTAGGGAGCTTAGCCAGCAATGCGCTTGACTCAAGGTTGCGGCATGTAATTCTGGATAGCCTCCGGGCAAATACAAGGCATCCGCATTTGCTGGTATTGCTTGATCTGCTAAAGGAGAAAAGTAATCAAGCTGCGCCCCCATCTGCTCTAAAGCCAGTAAATTTGCTGGATAAATAAACGCAAAAGAAGCGTCGCGTGCTATCGCGATACGTTTCCCAGCTAACATTTGCGGAACATCTGCGATAGGCGCATCCTCATCTAGCAACTGCATTCTCGGAATGACCTGCCATGCAGCCATGTCGACAGTCAAACTATCGGCCATACGATTTAAGATTTGATCTACACCGCCCACTTCATCAGGCAATACCAAACCGAGATGGCGCTCAGGTAATGCTTGCTCTTGTCGACGCAGACTTGCCAATACGGGAATATCGCGCAAAGCACTTTCTATCATTGACAAGTGTCCATCAGAGGCAATCCGATTTGCTACTACACCAGCTAGTTGAACCGGTCCAAAGTCACGCAAACCCAGTGCCACTGCCCCCACAGTCTGCGCCATTGAAGATGCGTCAATCACTGCCAATACAGGAACACCAAAAGCATTCGCTAAATCGGCTGAAGACGGGGTGCCATCGTACAAACCCATCACGCCCTCAATCAAGACCAAATCAGATTCTTGCGCAGCTTGTTTCAACATGGCTCGGCAGGCTGGCAAACCTAATAGCCATAAATCCAAAGAAAACACTGGGCTAGCACATGCTTGTTGCAGCATCATAGGATCAATAAAATCCGCGCCCGTTTTAAACACACGTACCCGCTTTCCTTGCTGCGTAAAGTAGCGCGCTAGCGCTGCTGTGACCGTCGTTTTCCCCTGCCCTGAGGCTATCGCCGAAATCATGACTACTGGCGCCAACGACATAGAGGTTGATGGATTCATATAAACCTATTCAAAAACTGGGGAACTAAAAACGAACACTTTTAGAGCAACGCAAGCACTTCTCTGCCAGCGAGGACAACTAACTTAGACTGGGACACTTGGAAGAAATAACACCTGATCGCCATGCACAAAACGTTCAATCGGATGTGCCAAACATAGACTAAGGTTTTCAACAGTCATCACTTGTGCCTTATCGCCGCACAGATATGAACCATCGGGCATCATCAATAAGGCATGCGTGGCAACGCCATACGATAAATTTAAGTCGTGACTGACCATCACAACCGCCTTATTTTCATTCTTACATTCACGCGCCAAAATTTGCATCACACTGACTTGATGGCTTAAATCCAGTGCATTGGCTGGCTCATCTAATAATAACAAGCCCGCATCTTGCGCAAGCAAGGCGGCAATCGCTACACGTTGGCGCTCGCCACCCGAAAGGCTGCGCACATCTCGTTGTGCCAGCTCTTCAACGTCCAGTAAACGTAAAGCTTGCAAGGCGATTTCATGATCTTGGGCGGTTTCCCAATAATGCGTATCGTGATATGGATGACGCGCGCTCAGCACGGTTTCAATGACGCGATAAGCAAATGCATCGACGCGAGATTGCGACAAATACGCACGCTCCTTGGCTAGCTCTTCCAAACTCCATTCGCGTATATCTTTGCCGTGCAATTGAATGGTGCCAGATTCAATTTCTCGTAAGCGCGCGAGCGAACGCAATAAGGTACTTTTCCCTGCTCCATTACGTCCGATCACACACCAACACTGACCTGCTTGCACTTGCCAATCCAAATCGCGCAATAAAGTTTTAGCACCGACAGACAAGCATAATTGCTTCGTGCTCAATAAGTTTGCGCACGATTGATCGGCACTGAACAGATTTTCTGCCTGCATCATCGTCTCCGTAACTGATGTAGCTGTATCAAAAATACAGGAACACCGATGATGGCGGTAATGACTCCCACAGGTAATTGCTGGGGTGCGACCACTGTACGTGCCAATGCATCAGCACAAACCAAAAAACTACCACCTGCCAAACTCGCTACTGGGATCAATAAGCGATGATCGGGACCAAGAGCAAAGCGACACGCATGTGGAATAATCAAGCCGACAAAACCTATACTGCCAGCCGAACTAACCGCACTTGCAGTTAATAACGCTGCACATACAAATAAAGTTTTTCTCAAACGGCCAATATTGATACCTAAAGCACTGGCATTATCCGCGTGCATGGCGGCAATGTTGATTGCGCGTGCATTTTTCATCATCAATGCTGCAACCGATAACAAGATTAGCCACGATAGATATCGCGGTTGGGTATTCGACAAATCGCCTATCATCCAAAACACCATGCCACGCAAACTGCTATCTGGCGCGATCGATAGTAACAAGGTCACCACGGCACCACAACCTGCCGCCACGATCACACCAGTCAATAACAATAATGGAGCACTTCCCTCGGAACTACCTGAGCCGCGCAATTCACGGTATGCGAGCATAAACAGCAAAGCGGCAACCGAAATCGCACCGCCAAACGCCGCAATATCCACCATTGCGCCAACACCAAAGAACAAGATTGTCGCGAGTGCGCCCACCGAAGCGCCGCCCGACAATCCTAATACATAGGGATCAGCCAATGGATTCCGTAATAGTGCTTGCATCAACACCCCAGACAAAGCAAGCGTGGCACCAGTCACAAAACCCGACAATGCACGCGACAAGCGTAAATCCAACACACTACTTGCTAGGCTTGATGATTGCCCTTGCAACAAGTCAAACAAGGCTTGCCACAATTCGCGCAGAGACAGTGGAACAGAGCCGATTAGACATGCAAACACGATGCTCACCAAGGCGAACAGACACATCGCTAGTATCAAACTAGTTGCGCGTTTTTGTGTCTGTATTCTCACCTGTGGCGTCCTCTTATCTAGGTTCTACCGGATGTTAGACATCCTATCAATACCTTGGTTTATTTGAAGCCGTAGCTTAACCCAAGGTAGAAGTTGGATTCTGGCGTGCGGTAGTTGCGTGCCAACTCATACTCTTTATCGGCAACATTATTCCAACGCGCCAGTAATTGCCATGAGGTGCTCAATTTATACGTTGCGATCAAGTTCACAATGCCATAACCGGCTAGACGATTGCGATTTGCTGGATCATCGTAGCGCTCACCAGAAAACACACTTTCTGCACCCAAGGTCAAATCACCCATACGATAATCGACGCCTAAACTACCGTGCTGCTTGGCACGACGTGCCAAACGTTTTCCAGTGGTGTCATCAGTCGGATCTTGAATATCCATCGTGCCACGTAGATTCCACTGGCCTAATCGCGCCGATGCGCCCAAGGTAAAGCCAGATAAAGTCGCCTTATTGACGTTATACGCGCAACCATAGCGATGCGTTGCCACTTCGACTGGGCATGGATTTGTACTGACCAATAAATCAGTGATTTTATTCTGATAATAAACCGCGCTCAATTGCCACACATTGTCGTCATAGAACAAACCTGCTTCAGCATTTTTACCAAGTTCAGGACGATTCGAAGCTACGCCAAAACCAGGGTAATACAGTTCATTGAAAGTAGGTGCTCGGAAGCTAGTGCCATAGCTCGCATTGACGCGCAAAACATCGGACAATTTATAGCCGTAAGCAATGCTGCCCGTGCTATGTTTGCCGTATTGAGAGCTGTCATCGACTCGTCCACTCAAACTCGCCAAATGCGCATCTTGTTTCATGGTGTAAGCCAATGCGTAGGACTGCGTATCACGCTTACCACTGATGCCTGCGGTATTGGTGCGTACGTCTTCCTCTCTGTCCTCAAAGACAAATTGCAATACGTCTTTGCCGAAGCTAACATCATTCTGCCAAGTCCAACCGCGTTGCTTCGTATCTGCATTACCTTTGCCATAAGAAGCGTCGGTGTACACGCGATCTGTGTTGCGAGAGAGCTGCAAGCTAGAG
>VFQS010001882.1_pt1 | contig 18157 bp, 10 predicted proteins | sample 3512361 | NCBI WGS metagenome assembly VFQS01 (sample SAMN10412375, study PRJNA504923) | tailings metagenome | isolation source: Relicate 1 Philex TSF3 active mining | place: Philippines
CGCCGCGCCATGTAGTAGCCGCAGGCTGTGAACCCAGCCACTGTCTGCGGTGAACAGACCTGCCACTGACTGTCAAAACTGTCCCGCACCGTCGGACTGGCCACCAGCGGCACCTTGATGTGCCGAATGCCCGGATATTTCGCCGCAGCAATCTCCGCTTCCGCATTCGCACTGATCGCCACAGTCCATTCCATATTCGACTGCCCCGAACACAGCCACACCTCGCCCACCAGCACGTCGTTCAGCTCAATCTGATTCGTGCCCTGCACCAGAAATTTCACCGGAGTCGCTGCAGCTTTGAGTGCCGGCAGCTGCACCGACCAGCGTCCATCGGCACCCGCCTCAGCCGCCGCCGTTCCACCCGCCACCGTCACCTGCACCCGCTCGCCGGGGGATGCCCAGCCCCACACCTTCAGCGGCTGCTCTCGCTGCAGTACCATGTGGTCGCCAAACACACTCGCCAGCCGCACTTCGGCTGACAACTGCTCTGCACTCAACCCCGCAACTGCCAGCAGCAGTGCCGCCAGCCACCCAACATTCACTGTTCCGTTCATGGTTAACATCCGCTCCAGTCAAACAAAAAACGCCGGCAAATCCGTGACAGGCTGTGCCGGCGCTTCATCGTGGTTTCCAGGGTCGCAGTCAAGCCCGCCGAACTCCTATTTTCGAACAGGCTTCCTGCTCTCCGCGTCACTGTCCGCACTTTTGGACCCCGCAAACGTCGCCGCCTGCAGCTCGTCCAGACCGTCACGCTCCTCATAAGGACGTGACTGGAAATACCAATCAGACCACAGCTTGTACGACTTCGTTCGCCAGTCATTCGCATTCTTCAGTCGCTGCTCAGCAGGATCAGTCGCCGTCAATCCACCCAGCGGATCCAAAGACATACCAAACCCGGTGGGACGACGAGCAATAAATCGCAGAGCCATCTCGGCTTCGATATTCACATCCACGTTCCCGTCCTTCAAACCCTCCAGCATCTGCGGCACCAGCGCAAAACTGCCGGTACGACCCAGAGCCCAGTACACAGAACGACGCACCTGAGCATTCGGGTGGCGAATCAGCTTCTTCAGACGATCCACCTCACCCACCAGCTTTGCAGGATCATCAATCGACTGCACCGACAGCACCACGTCGTCCGCAATCGAACTGTCCGTCTCGTCCAGCGTCGAAAAATCAATGTTCTCCATCGAAGCCAGCAGCAAGTCCAGCTCCGTCGGCTCCTTCTGCTTTTTCTTGTCACCAAACGGATTGCCCTTGTCCGCTCGCTGCTGACCCTTGCCGTACAGCGTCTTCAGAATCTGGTCCGTTGAGCGCATGTAATACAGCAGCGCCAGGCTGGTGCCCGTGATCGGACCCGAGTGCGTCGGAAAACTGCCGTCCTGCTGCTGCAATGTCAGCAAACCGTCACCGTACACCAGATACCAGTCCTGACCATTGATTTTGCCCAGCTCGCCCACTGCCGCAGCACGCTCGATGCAGTAATAGAAATACATATTGTGCTCAACGCGACTGACGGGCTGGAAATTGTTCATGTTCCAGGCAAAGGCACGATCCACCCGAGCATCCATCTGGCCAAAGCCAATCGACGACGAATACCCCGCAAAGGCCGCCGCAATCTGACCTGGCTCGACTTCCTCCTCCACCTTCTCCAGAGCACCAAACGCCAGCTCCTTCTTCGCTTCCGTCGCTGCACCCTTCGGTCGGGATCCATGCAGCATAATGCGGCACACGCCCAGACTTCCCGAACCAGCCATCGTCATGTTGTGCGTCGAATTGCCCATGCCCGGACCTTCATTCGTCCCAGGACGATAGGCCCAGCCACCATCACCGTTGCCGCTGCGCATCAGAAAGTCGGCCGCTCGCTCCACACACTCCGGGGAAATCACACATCCCGCCCGCTGACACGCCCACAACGCCAGCACCGCGTACTGCGACATGCTGATGTCGCCGGCCGTTGTCGGAGTATCACTCCAAGAACCGTTCGATCGCTGCACCGACTGAACGTAATTCGCAATCACCTGCAAATTCGGCACATACTTCTCTTTATCAATGTCCGCCATCAGCATGGCGTCCACACCTGCACCATAGATGTGGTCATAGCTGCCCACCGGCTGGTACCGCGGACCAGCAGAACGACCAGCCGCCTCCGCCAATGCCTTCTGGATCAGCCCGTCAGTTTTGGCAATCCCGCACTTGTACATCGCATAAGCCGCCAGCACCTGCTCGCCACCATGCGTCCCCGCCGTCCGCTCCTGACGCAGATACGCCAGTCCCTTCTCAACTGCCGCATCAAACCGCGGCACCGTCGTACTGCGACGCTCCCCCTCCGCAGCCTGCACCATTTGCCCTGCAACCGTGCACAGCAGTCCAAACATACACGCGAGGGCACACGTCGAAAGCAGAACTGAGCCGACCGGTCGGGATGAATGTTGAGTATTCACGTGTTTACCCTTTGATTGTGCGTCAGGCATATCTTCGCATGCTCCGTTCTGATCCTACCCCGCTGCTGATGGCGTGTCAATTTGTAACCACGTCAGGTTGCGACCGCCGGGCCCGTTCCGGCATGTCTCATCTATTGCACAACGTCATTCTCACCCTGCCGCGATCGCGACAAAGCCTCCAGATTCTGCATGTGGTCTCGATACTGCTGGTCCAGCTGAGTCCACCCGACGCCCGCAATTCGCGAAAATGAAGGCTCCGTCAGCAACTGATCGGCGTCCGGACGGTACACCTGTGCCAGCAGCTCAATCAGGTCGTCCCGGTACAGGCCGTCTTCATAATTCATCAGAAAATGAGCATACCCGGCTGCCTGAGTATACAGCGGACTGATTTGCGGATGTGACTGAAACTCATCCTTCCCCAGCCCAAAAAACTGCTGTGCCGGCAGATAGAACTGATACGCCGGATCCAGCAGTCGCTGCCACGCGGTCTCAAACCGCACATACTGCGGATCCCCCAGCGACACATTGCCCGCCTCATCCGCCTCAAACGATTCAAAATAACACGCCAAACCCTCGATCAGCCAGAAATTGGCGTTCTGACACAGAATCCACTCCTCAGCCTGCCGCTGCCGCATCTTCACCGCCCGGGCTCGCGCGGCTGCCCGCCGGGCGTCCGCTGTCGCCACGTCCAGAATCTGATGCGTCGCCTCGTGAAACAGCGTCGACAGATCCAGCTTCACCGGGTTGCGGTAAAAATAACAGGTTCGATCCGGCTGCCAGTACAGTCCATTCGTCTCAATATTCGCAGGCACCTTGCCGGCGACCCGCTTCTGGTATTCGTCCCGAGTCGCATAGTAGTGGATCTCCAAGGGGCGAGCCTTTCTGGCGGACGCCGGACGCCCCGCCTTCTCAAACCGCTCCTGCAGCGATTTCGGAGTATCAAAGAAGGCGGCGAAGTTTTGCTGCAGCCACGCATGGAATATCTCCAGCTTCGTCGATAACTGCACGCCCTCCTCCAGACTCACATTCGTCCGCACCAGAAAATGCTCGCTCGGAATCTCCCACGCATTCCGGAAGTCACGCCGCAGCTCAGCTTCCTTCTCACTGCTGATCCAGTCACCCTTCCATGGTCGCTGCCCATTTTCGTAACGGCTGACGCTGGCCGCCGGAATCCAGCCAAACTCGGGATGCCGAATCTGCGGCTTCGAACCGCTGCGCATCTGCTTTTCAAACGGCGACACCCACTCGCCCGCATACTGCGGATCCTCACGCCGGGTCGGATCATTGAACTGTTCCTGACCCAGGACCGACCTGGCAAACCTGTGATCCGGGTCCAGCCGCACCACATCTGCAATCATCGAAAATGCCAGCGACGGAAAGCCGGCCCGCAGCGATGACCGCGCCAGAGTGTAGATCTCGCCGGCACGTTCTTCCCGCAGCTTCTGCAGCCGCTGCCGCCAGACATGCTCGTCGGATGTCAAAGCCTCGCTGACCGGAGGCACCACCAGACGTGGCAGTTCCGGGTTCTCAGTTTCCACCAGCAGTGACTGCATCAGGCCCTGCAGTTCACCCACCGCATCATCCAGTCCGCGTTCCTGACACCAGCCCTGCAGAGACCTCAGGTCACGGTCTGCACTTTGCAGAATCGCCGCACGCCGCTCCAGCAGCTGTCGATGCCGTCGATCGCGAGTCTCATCCTGCGCCTGCAGAATGACCGGAACCGCCAGTACGAGCAACAATGCCCCCGCCAGCCGCAGCAGAGCATGCCGCAGACGCGGCGGAGCGCCACCTGAGACCTGCGCGGCTGAGTCGACACGCTGTGGTTTTCGATTCCGTCCGCCGCCCGCCGGCAGGCAGCAGTTCGCTGTTTGCATCGGGATTTCCTGTCGTTTCTTCAGACACGCCCTGACATCCATCCCGCACTATACCAAAAGCCCCGGCCGATGCCCAAATCCAATTTTTCCGCCCGGCTTTCCAATCGACGGGAATTCCGCCGGCACCGCATTCGAACTGCCCCGCCACTCCTGCAGAATGCCCACGACAGTCGCGTCCATTTCTGGCGACCGCAGGAGCCTTGCAGATGAGTTCACAGCATCCCGTCATCATTGTCGGGGCCGGACTGGCCGGCCTCTGCTGCGCCCGCGAACTGCACCGCCGCAACATCCCCTGCCTGCTGCTGGATGCCCATGACCAGCCTGGGGGCCGGGTCCGCACGGAAGTCGTCGATGGTTTCCGCCTCGATCTCGGCTTCCAGGTGCTGCAAACGGCCTACCCCGAAGCTCAGCAGCAGCTCAACTACAAAGCCCTGCAGCTGCGCAGCTTCTTTCCCGGAGCCCTGATCCGCACCGGTGGCCGGTTCGTCGAGATGGCCGATCCCTGGCGCCGTCCGTCCCGCCTGTTCGCCACCCTGTTCAACGGGATCGGCTCATTCGCCGATCGCCTGCGACTGGCCCGCCTGCGGTGGACCGTGTGCACTCGCGAAGATGACAGCCTGGCCGATTCCACCACCGCCGATTTTCTCCGTCACACCTGCGGCTTTACGCCCGACATCATCCAGCGGTTCTTCCGACCGTGGTTTTCCGGCGTCTTCCTGGAACCCGCACTGGCCACGTCCAGTCGTTACTTTCGTTTTCTGTTTCGCACGTTCGCCCTCGGCGATGCCTCGCTCCCCGCAGCCGGCATGGGCGCCATCCCGCTGCAGCTGGCCAGCACGCTGCCCGCCGGCACACTGCGGCTGTCCACTCCCGTGGCCTCCGTCACACGCGACTCCGTCCATTTGACCGATGGTCAGGTGCTGACCGGCCGAGCCGTTGTGCTGGCCGTGGACGGCCCGTCGGCCGAACGATTGTCTCAGGGCATACTGAAATCTCCTGCCGCCTGTTCCACCGTCTGTCTGTACTTCGACGCCCCCAAACCGCCACTGACCGATCCCATCCTCCTGCTGAACGGGGACGGTCAGGGCCCGGTCAATAACCTGTGCGTCGTCAGCAACGTGGTGCCCGAATACGCCCCGCCAGGCCGATCACTGATCAGCGTATCGGTCGTGGGACTTCCGGCGGCGACGGACGGTCTCGAGCAGTCCGTGCGGAGCCAGCTGACGGAATGGTTCGGTGCACAGGTCAGCCACTGGCGTCTGCTGCGGACTCACCGTATTCCGTGGGCCCTGCCGGCTCAGCCCGCCGGTTTTCGCGATCAGCCTCCCGGTCCTCCCGCCACGGTCAACGGCCTGTGGTACTGCGGCGACTACCAGCAGACCGCCTCAATTCACGGCGCCATGCTCAGCGGCCGCCGCACCGCCACCGCCGTCGCAGAATCCCTGATCGCACGCTGACCGCAGGCTGAAACTACGAAACGTCGCTCTCCGGCAGACGCATCGCTCGCTGAGTTGCAGCCATTGTTCACCACTTCTGCTGACCTGTTCCGATTGCACAGACCCTGCGGGCCCCCGGCATGCCCGCAAACTTTGCCATGCTTCCGCAGCGGGCATCACTCGCGAAGCAGATACGACTCGCGCTGTCCGCACGAGATTCAGCGGGTTAACTGACCGGCCTCGCGATTTCACAATCTCGGTTCTGCAAATCGGCAAATCAGGCCGATGTTCACCATGCCGTTTTCCTGGCACCCCCACCGCTATCTTCCTGCCATTGCTCAGCAGTGACAGGACCTCGCTGGAACAGGCCGTGCAGATGAAGTCACTTCGCGACAGCTATGAATTTCCCGGGCGAAAAGCAGCCATCTGGCTGCCGGGAATCGCCGCCTTCCTGCTGCCGCTGATCATGTATTCGCTGAGCAACCTGAAGCTGCAGAATGACGTTGGAAACTGGCTTCCGGACAGCGATGAACAGTCCGCAGTGCTCAAATGGTACCAGAACCTGTTCCCCGATGATGATCGCATCCTCGCTTCCTGGGACGGCTGTTCACTCACTGACCCCCGCATGGCTGAATTTGCTCGACGGCTGGAAGGTCGTCGCAGCGGCGAGATCCGCGAGGGCGGCTCACCGTTCATCGCTGAAGTGACTGAACCGGCAGACCTCCTGCGTCGCATGCGCAGTCGCGACATCCCGCTCACAGAAGCCCTGGAACGCACCGGAGGACTGCTGACCGGTCGCGGACCGCTGCGTATCGAGCTGGCGGAATTCGCCCGACTGCATTCCCGCAGCGTCGGCGAAAGAGCTGTGCGGCTTGGAGCAGAGAAGTTCGGAATCAACGTGCGAATTGTCAGCCATGACCTGCCCGCACCCAGCCAGGCCCAGTTTGCTCCCGATGACGCTCAGGCTCAGGAATTGTTCCAGGATCTGACGGACTGGGTGTCTGCACAGAAACCTGCCGATCTGCAGTTGCAGTGGTCAGGTATGCATGTCAACGAAAAACAAACCGCAGACTTCATTGCGGCCCTGAGCACTCTCACGGTTCCCGGACTTAAAGCCGAGCCCGCTGTGAAAGCCGCATGGTTTGTCCCCGGAGCTGTCGCGGCTGTCTCCATCAGTTTGAGCGAAGCAGGCTCCGCCGAACACTCCAATGCCATTCAGGCGATCCGCGACGCAGCCGCTGCCAGCGGGATCGCCGCCGATGAACTGCATCTGGGTGGCCGCACCGTGGCCGCCGTCGCGCTGAACCACGGTGTGAGGCAGGCGGCGTGGAACGCTGATGCTCCGCTGTGGATGCTGTGGCTTCGGTCACCGCTGCTGCTGGCCGCCATCGTGGGTTTCGGCTGCAGCCTCGCAACGCTTCGCAGCCTGCGGCTGGCGCTCATGGTGCAGGGCGTGTCCATGTTCACTGCCGCCGCTGCCACAGCACTGATTGTGCCTTTCGGCGGCAGCATGAATATGGTGCTTGTCGTGATGCCCACGCTGCTGCTGGTCGTCACCGTCTCCGGCAGTTTTCATCTGTGCAATTACTGGCGTCAGCTGGGGCACAGGGAACCGGCTGAGGCAGTCGCTGAAGCCGTGGCGCGAGCCTGGACGCCCTGCGTTCTGGCGGCAATTACTACCGCCATCGGTCTGGCATCACTGATGATCAGCTCGCTGCTGCCCGTGAGACAGTTCGGACTGTATGCTTCAATCGGATGCCTGATTTCCCTCGGGGCGGTACTCTATCTGCTGCCTGCGATGATGCTGTACCTGCGGATGCCCGCCGCGGAAATGCCGGCGGAAGAACTGCCACAGTCCGGATTAAATCGACTCTGGCTGCGTTGCGGTCATATGCTCTGCCGCTGGTCCGGTTTCAATCTGGGACTCAGTTTCGCCGTCACCGCTCTGGCCGTTACCGGCCTGACGTGGTTCCGCACTGAGACCAAAGCCATCCGCTACTTCCCCGAAGATTCCCGAGTCGTTTCGGATTATCGGTTCCTCGAAGACAATCTGGCCGGGATCATTCCCGTCGACGCCATTGTGCGGTTCAGCAGCACGCACCAGAAACTGCTCAGCTTCCAGCAGCGGACTGCAGCCGTGATGCGGCTGCAGCGGAAACTGACCAGCCACCCGGAAATCAGCGGCAGCCTGTCACTGGCCTCGTTCATGCCAGCAGGCGAAGATGTCAAAGCCAGCGGCCGGGCTGCCCGGCTCCGTGACAATCTGACCGAAGATAAGCTGTATGAAGTGCTGCGAGACCAGAACGGGCCGCGGCAATCTGTGCATTCCCTGATGGCACTGTCACAGTCAACCGTGGAGCTGCCCGGCTCGCGCCGAATTCTGCAGAAAAATGGTGATGAGATCTGGCGCGTCACCTGCCAGGCCAGCATTCTCAGCGATGCGGACTACCGGCAGTTGACCGACGACCTGACGAGGCTGGCCGGCAGTGAGCTGCAGGACCTGCCCGGCGGTCGCCCCGCCTGCATCGTGACCGGTCTGGTCCCCATCTTCCTGCGGACTCAGGACGCGCTCCTCGAAAGTCTGATCAGCAGTTTCCTCGCTGCCTTCGTTTTGATTACCGCAGTCATGGTTGTCCTGCTGCGTGATGCCGTGGCTGCAGTGATTTCGATGATCCCCAACGTGGCCCCCGCCACCATTGTCTTCGGGATTCTGGGCTGGATGGGAGTACGAGTTGATGTTGGTACGGTGGTGACAGCCTCAGTCGCACTCGGACTGGCGGTCGACGGTACTCTGCACTTCCTGCATGTTTTCCGGCAGGAATTGAAGCCGGATGTGACGCGGGAAGAGGCAGTGGCCCGAGCCACTGCTCAATGTGCTCCCGCGATCTGGCAGACCAGTTGTGCCGTCGGGATCGGCGTGCTGACTCTGTTCCCCGCCGAACTGCTGCTGATCAGCCGGTTCGGCTGGGTGCTGGCCGCACTGGTACTTGCCGCAATGTGGGGCGACCTGATCCTGCTGCCGTCTTTGCTCAACGGAATGCTGGGTGATATTCTGGTGGAACAGAAGCGGGCAGCGGATGCCGCTGCTCTCGCTGAGCTGGCGGCTCGCTCAGCCAGCCCGCAGGTCGCCACCCGCGTTGTTATGGACGTCGATGTCAAGCCGTTCGTCGCGATTGACTCGCACCCGCCGGCGATTGTTGCCGTGCGGCCCCCCCATTTTCAGGTTCGGTACTCGCCAAACGCCTCCGCACGGGAATAATGCACCAATGCCCGCCCTTCGGTTGAAGTGAATGGCCACTTGAGATCAGAATCCGGGGTTGTTCAAGTTTCCTGGCTGGGCCTTTACCGCAGGGTGTCACCCAGCTTCCCCTAAGAATTTGGCAGAGAATGCCCGTGGCTGACTACGTTGAACCGCTGGGTATGAGAATCCTGATCCGCAAGGACGAAGCCCGGCAGAAAACCCGCGGTGGAATTGTCCTGCCGGATAACTCAGAAATTCCCACCATCACCGGCCGGGTGGTGGAGGTCAGTGTACAGGTTGACAGAAACGAGGACTTTCCGATTCGGAAGTACGACAAAGTTCTGTTCCACCCTCGCAATGCCATCCCCGTCGACTTCGAGGGCAACAACCTGCTGTTTGTTGTGCCGATCGAGGATGTGGTGGCGGTGTTCCGCCGGGAAAGTTCTCGGACAACCCGCCGAACCGCCGGCTCGACCGATGAGGCGGACGAGTAGTGCGTCTGCCGCCCAGTAGCCTCGTGTCCGAAGGAGCGATTTGCCCGTGATCGCGCGATTCCTGCGAAATTACCTGCCGCGTCACCGCAATCGCTGGAACCAGCTGCTGCATCTGGTCGGTGTTCCCGTCACTTTTGTGGCTCCGTGGGTCGCCGTGGCCATGAAACTTGAATGGTATTTCCCTGTGTCGCTGTTTTTTCTGGGATACGCGCTGCAGTTTGCCGGTCACGCAATTGAGGGAAACGACGCGGGTGAGGTTGTGTTTCTCAAGAAGGCACTGGGAATGCGTTATACCGAATACGGTCCGCTTTCCGAATGTTCAAGACCTGCAGGTCCTGCGGACGATAGCACGCGTGGCTGATTTGCGGGCTGTCTCTGGCCTGTGCGGAATCGGCTGCGTCTGATCAGACTTCAGTCCGGCGACTGGAAGCCTCTGTGATGACGGAAAAGTCATCAGTGACAGGGCGTCCCATGACCCGTTCAAGCGACTTTGTGCGTGGTATTCTCAGCCTCTGCCGTGAAACGCGACCGCTCTCCTGCACTCGCTGGCGACGAGCAGCACTCGCTTCTCTGTGTCTGACGTTTTCCCTTCATGTGACCGGCTGTGTCTCAACCGCCAAAGTGGGACTCGATGAACTTCAGTATGCTGATGGTGATGTGCCGGTGCAGCACTTCAAGTCCAGCAGCACTGCGATCGAGCATCCGGCAATTGACAATGTGACGACAGCGGAAGTTCGCAGCACGCTCGCGCCCCGCAGCCTGGATCGTCGAGTTGACGATGAAGTGCGTGAGTTTACGCTGGATGATGCCTTCCTGACGGCCCTGTCCAAAAACCAGGTGATCGAGTCCAGTGCGCTTGGCGGTGTTGGTGCCAGCCGGGTGCTGGCCGGTCCGGACGGTGTCAACACCGTCTATGACTCGGCAATTCAGGAAACCGGAGTGCTCTTCGGTCGACGCGGGCTTGAGGCCGCTCTGTCGGACTTTGATGCACGCTGGTCCACAGCCATGCGCTGGGGACGTGATGACCGTGTGACTCACCAGTCACCCCTGAATCCCTTCTCCAGCGAAACCGCCGGTTTCCAGACCGGGATCGACAAGGCGCTTGCCAGCGGTGGTTCAGTTGGCGTCTTTCACAACTGGGATTATCTCGGCAATACCGTTGGAAGTCCGCTGTACCGGTCAACCTACAGCGGCAGTATCGGAGCTCAGGTGCGACAACCGCTGCTGGCCGGGGCCGGTACGGAATTCACACGTGTGGCCGGGCCCATCCGACCGGGCTTCGGGGCTATTGCGGGGGTCAGCCAGGGTGTGGTGATCGCCCGCATCAACCAGGATATCACGCTGGCGGACTTTGAGATTGCAGTCCGCAATGGACTGCGGGATATTGAGAACGCCTACTGGGATCTGTACCTGGCCTACCGACTGTATGACACGACGGTATCAACTCACCAAAGTGCGTTCCAGACGTGGCGTGAGGCTCGGACCAAGCTGGAAGTTGGCACGCTGAAGCAGGCTGATGAGCTGCAGGCCCGTGACCGCTTCTACGAAACTCGAGCGCAGCTGGAACTGGCGCTCAATGAGTTGTACTCGGCGGAAGCCGGGTTGCGACGACTGATCGGTATGCCCATGAACGACGGCACCGTCCTGCGTCCGACGACGGAGCCGGCTCGCACTGAACTTAAGCCGGATTGGGAAGCCTGCCTGCAGGACGGTCTGTCCAGGCGTACCGAGCTGCGACGCCAGAAGTGGCAGATCAAAAGTCTGCAGCTGCAGCTGGATGCTGCTCGCAGCCTGGTCCGTCCGCAGCTGGATGCCGTGGGATCGTACGCGGTGAATGGATTCGGGGATCGCCTGATCTCTGAAGATCGCAGCAGTGGCTATGGTTCAATGACCGGAGGAGACCTGACGAATTGGGGTGTCGGACTGGAGATGTCCATTCCGCTGGGTCTGCGTCAGGCTCGCAGTCAGGCACGAAACTACGAGCTGCAGCTGTCGCGTGCCAACGCGATTCTGGCTGCTCAGGAACGCAGTATCGCCCATGATATTTCCATCGCCATGCAGGAAGTCTCCGCCGCGTGGCGAGCGGCGGAATCCAACTACAACCGAGTGCAGGCGGCCGAAGAACGGGTCCGCCTGCTGAAGGCCGAACAGGATATAGGGACGCTCACGCTGGACCTTGTACTGCGAGCTCAGGCCAGCCTTGCCGAGGCTGAAGCAGCCTATTTCCGTCAGGTGGTGGCGTACAATAAAGCCATCACTTCACTGAATTTGGCCAGCGGCAACCTGCTGGAAACCAACGGTGTCTGGCTGGCCGAAGGTGGCTGGGCGCCTGAGGCTTACAGTGACGCACGACTGCGAGCACTTGCCAGGACACACGGACTGGACGATCCGAACCTGGAAGCCGCTCCAAAGGAATTTGCCGTCAAACGTCGCGCCGGAGCTGTCGAACGAGATCCGCAGCCGGCTCGCCAGGCAGACACTGCACCCAAAGAGCTGTTTCCGACGCCCCCGGCCGTCCCGGCTCTGAAACCCGGGAATGATGCACCGCCTTCCGAGGTTATCAAATGAGATAAGCACGACGGTCGACAGCAGACGTCGACCATCCGACGAACTTTGAGGTGAATGGTCAGATTCACCTCAATGATGCACAGTTCCGGCACTTGCCGGAACTGTGTTTTTTTTGGAATCTTCAGGTCCACGCCGCCCTCAGCCCGCCACCAGTCAGCCTGACACCGCTGGTATCCGCCGTCCACGCCAGACTGTCTATGCGGGACAGGCCACGGACAAATTGCAGGTGTCCGGATGCCAGCCCCGTCCGCAGGTCCAGCACCGAGATTCGTGGCTGAAGTGTTCCCGTCTCGTCGTCCTCCGCCTGACTGGCCACAAAGCCGCTGGTCCCCTGAAATGTCGCGGCCGTCGGAATCCCCGTGATACCGTGATGCGCGGCCGTGGCCCCGGTCTGCCGATTCACCGAGCAAATCCCTGGCCTGACTGTGTCCAGTAACCACAATTCGCCCATGTGCAGACGCGGTGAATGAAATTGCGTGAGCGACACCGGAAGTCTGCGATTCACGGACAGGTCAATCAGGTGGCATTGGGGAGTTCGCGTTCGCAGTCTGGACAACGCGGCATAGGCCGGACGGGATTGATCCAGAGCCAGTCCGCAACCCTGCCACTCGCCACCAGTTGTCTCTGAACAATCCTGCGGATGCCAAAATGGACGCATCGGTTCCGTCAGCGGCATCTGCACAACGCCCCCGTCCGCCTCGCTCTGCAACCACAGATCAGCGTCCGTTAAATCCATGTCGGCAGCACCGAGTGCACCTAAAAATCGACTGCGATTGGGAAACAGCCACCACCAGGCGCGCTCACGCGGGCGATCACACCAGGGCTGCGCATCGAGCCGGAACAGCTGGATCTGATTTTCCACCGCGACCGCTGCTGTATTGCCCGCAAACGCCAGCAACCCCGGTCCGGGCAAAGTACAGAGCTCGATCTCCAGTTCCTCAGCCGTCACCGTCAACGTCAACAATCGCCGATCCTGCCGACTGCATAAACACAGCATCAGGGAATTTCGACGCAATAACGGTACCAGCTCGCGACTGTACCGGATCTCAATGTCATGCGTCAGAGCAGTTTTCATGGTCGCCAGCCAGGAAGTGATTTTTGATTTGCGGTTTTTTCGATGCTCGCAATCGATAATTCCGCTGGTTATAAAGGCGACGCTGCGTCTGTGCGCGTGACTGAAATTTCAGTCGGATTGGTGCCGCGACGGTAAATTTCTGGTCTCGAATTGGCAGAAAAACTCTGGAAACGGTCAGAGTACGAGTTTTTGTGAACAGGCGTCCCTATGAGTGGCAAGTCTTTTGCGGGTTCACCCTCGGAAGAGCTCGAGGCCGTCTTTCTTGAGGCACTGGAATTCTGCGACGCAGAGCGGGAGCAGTTTCTTTTGCATCGGTGTCAGACGTCCCCGGAACTCCTGCAGCAGGTGCGTGAACTGCTGAGTGCCGGCGGTCGTCCCTCCATCCTTGACCAGCAGCTGCCGGAGGCCGTGCTGGCTCAAAGTCTGCTGGCCGGGGGCATGGCACAGGCTCGATTCGGGCACTGGCAGGTTCGCCGACTGCTGGGACACGGTGGCATGGGCAGTGTCTACCTGGCTGAGCAGGAGCAGCCCGTTCAGCGTCTGGCGGCTCTGAAACTGATTCAGCTGGGGCAGGAGTCTGACGAGTCACTCTGGCGTTTCCAGCAGGAGCAGCAGGTGCTGGCTCGGCTGAGTCATCCGCACATTGCCGGTCTGATTGATGCGGCTGTGCAGCCCAGCGGTGTGTCGTGGCTGGCCATGGAGTATGTGGATGGGCGGCAGTTGACGGACTGGTGCCAGGCGCGCGGTTGTGATCTGCGTGAGCGGCTGCGATTGTTCCTGCAGTGCTGCGAAGCCGTGCGGCATGCTCATCAGAATGCCATCATTCACCGCGACCTGAAGCCCTCCAACATTCTGGTCGCTGACACCCGTGAGGGGCCGATGGTCAAGGTGATTGACTTCGGCATCGCCCGCATTCTCGATGAATCGCAGGACTCACAGCGGACGCCTTCGCGGCGAACCAGGGCCGGTTTCCTGCCAGGAACGCCTCAGTACATGAGTCCTGAGCAGTTGTGTGGTGAGATCCCAGTGGATATTCGCACGGACGTCTATTCTCTCGGAGTCGTGCTGTATGTCCTGCTGACCGGCAGTGAACCGTACATTTCTGAGAATCGCGGGAGCTCACTTTCCCGTATGTCGCTTTTGCAGGCGGTCCTCGATCAGGATCCTGCTCTGCCATCTCAGCGAGTGCTGCAGCAGTCATCTGCCGGGGGGGCTGATGACACGGCGCGGCTGCTGTCGCGGCGTCTGCGCGGTGACCTCGACGCCATAGTGCTCAAGGCGATGGCTCGTGAACGTGAACGGCGTTACCAGAGTGTCGCGGAGCTGATGTCCGATTTGCAGTGCCATCTGAGTGATCGGCCGATACTGGCACGACCGGATTCGTGGTGGTATCGGCTGCGGCGTCGCATTCTTCGCAACCGTGGACTGGTGTCGGCACTGGCTGCTGTGTTCCTCGCACTCAGCATCGGTATCCTGCTGGCTGACCGGCAGCGGCAGCGGGCCGTGGATTCTGAGATGCGTCTTAAACTCCGCAACTACTGCGCGGATCTTTTGCTGGCCTCACTGGCGCTGGACGACGGTGATACCGCCAATGCCGTGGCTGCTCTGGATCGCCAGCGGGAAACTTCCGATGCCCGCGAACTGGACAGTCTGGAATTTCGCCTGCTCAGTTATCTGTCGGCAGCCCGGGTGAACCAGCTGGCGGCAGAACGACAGGCACTGTATTACTGCTGTCTGATCTCCGGGGGGCGCTGGCTGGCGACCTGCGGCGAGGGTGGTGAGCTGCTGGTGCTGGATACGGCCTCTGGGAAGCTGCTGCACCGAATTCCCTCTGGTCAGGGAGAACTGAACGGGCTCAGTCTGTCACCTGATGGCCAGCGTCTGGCTGTCTTTGGTGATGACGGCACCGTGTCGATCCGGGATGCTCGCTCTCTGACCGAACTGCACCGATTCAAAGCCCATGGAGCCCAGGTGTGGCAGGGCGCCTGGTCGCCGGATGGCAGCATGCTGGCCACCTGCGGAAATGAAAAAGGTGTCCGACTGTGGGAAACCGCGACTTTCAAAGCCGCAGGAAGCATCGACAGCTCTGTCGACCTCGAATGCCTCACGGCATCGACTTCCGGCCGGTTGGCGATTGGTGGTGAACGCAGCACGTTGCTGCTGGCCGGCTTCCCTGGCTCCAGTGCGGCTGACAACGAACGGCAGGAGGTTCAGTCGGGGACGGCCTGGCTGGGGCGATATTTCAATCTGGGGACCGTCAGCTTTTCTCCTGATGGACAGCTGCTGGCAGCCGGAGAACAGGGAGCCGGTTTGCGACTCCTGAGGCTTGATGCCACCGAGGGGGCTGTCGTATCCCGCCAGTTTCCCGACACTGTGACTGCGGTTGCCTTTGCTCCGGATGGTCGGACACTCGCTGTCGGGCTCGCTGACGGGACACTCGGCACGATCTCCACTGAGGCGGTTCATAATCCAGGCCTGCAGCTGCAGCTGACAGCGATTTTGAACGGCGAAAGCTTCCCCTCAACTCGGGACACGCCTCTGCTGCCTGCACTGCAGCCCAGTGTTGTCGCGGTCGTTCCTGCCATATCGGGAAATGAAATACCGCCCGGTGTCCATCAGCTGACCCTGGAGCTTTCTGCGGAATTCCCCGGAGCTGCTGATCCGCAGTCTTATCGGCTGTACTCCGCAGAACAGACACCGATCAATGCGGAATCAGCATTTCTGTTGCCGACCGAAGTCGCTGTCCGCGGTCGCAGGGTCATGCTGACGCTGCCCGGAGCCAGTCCCAGGCAGGACAGTGCGTTCTCCAGCGAACGACGCTGGAAAGTTCATACAGGCTCCATTACGTCGCTGGCTTTTTCGGCTGATGGAACCACGCTGTATTCCGTCGGCAGTGATGGGCGTGTGTGCTTCAGCACATTGTCGGTGGTCCAGCCCCTGCAGCATGTCGCGGATGATGTCTATGAATGTTCCCCCTGGGGCAGGGACTCGGTCCTGCTGACCGGGGCCGGCGTGGAAGGTGCGCAGTTTCGGACGGGACGCATTCAGCAGGGCAGGCCAGTGATCAAACCCAGCGATCTGCCGCGCCGGCTGCCTCCGCCAATGCTGGACGAACTTGTCTGGTGCAGTGCCGACAGCAGCCGCGCAGCGTGGTTTCAGCCACAGTCCGCTTCCAGCCGGGTACAGCTCATTGAGAAGAATCAGCAGACGCAGCAGCAGCACACAGTGTGGTTGTCGGCCGAGCATGAACGTGCGCGAGGTGTCGCAGGAGACATCGGGGGGCGACGCTGGCTGCTGCTGATTGAAACTCTGCCAGACAGTCAGGAAAGCACGACGGAACCCCGCATCGAATGGAGACTCTGGGATGAAACCGCCGGCCGGTACCTCTGGACATCGCCGTCTACCGGGCAGGGACAGTTTCAGCTGACCCCCGACAATCGCTGGCTGTTGAAGCTCAACAGCCCGGAAGTGATTATCCGGGATGTTCAGACCGGACGACGCTGCGCGACAAAGAACCTGCTCACGGAAGTGAGTGGGGTGTGCTACCTGCCGCAGCTGCAGGCATTTGCCGCCGCCCATTCCGATCGTCGCATCCGGCTTTATCGCTGCGCGGATGCCAGTCTGATCAGTACCATCCCCGTGACCGGCGAAACTCTGGCGGACCTGGCAGTCTCGCCCGATGGGAACACCCTGCTGGGCATTACCCGCGGCGGCAGTCTGAAAGCCTGGAACTCGCAGACACTGCTGCCCACGCTGTCTTTGACACTGCCCGCCCACGATTTGTTCTCGCTGCAAATCGATCCTTCCGGAAATGCTGTCTGGATCACTGACGAAAGCGGTCACTGCAGCGTCCTGAGCTTTGCTCCGTAAGCTGGGTCACTCGTTCTTTCTCAGCATCCCGTACTTGCGCATCTTGTTGTAAAGCGTCACGCGACTGATGCCCAGATTTCGTGCCGTGTTTGTGCGACTGAAATTGTTTCGCAGCAGAGCCTGTTCAATCATTTCCTTCTCTGTCAGTTCCATGCGGTTCTCCAGTGATTCACCGCGACGGACTGAAAAGAATCCTGACACCGACGGATCGTTGCCCGGTCCGGCTTTGCCCGAAAGGATATGAGTAGGCAGACAGTCCACCGTCATCCGGCCGCTGTGGCTGTAAATCACAGCACTGCGAATGGCATTCTCCAGCTCGCGCACATTGCCCGGCCATGGGTACTGCAGCAAAGCCTCGACAAAGTCATCCGCCACATCCATCACATCAATGCCCAGCTGGCCCGCGTGAAAATGCACAAAGTACCGCGCCAAGGGTTCAATGTCAGGCAGTCGCTTCCGCAGCGGCGGAATGATAAAGCTCAGAGTATTCAGGCGGTAGTACAGGTCCGGGCGAAATCGTCCCTGCTCAACCAGCGGCTGCAGCTGCAGGTTGCTGGCCGCGATAATTCGCGCTTTGACACGCAGCGTGCGATTGGAACCCACCGGCTCAAACTCGCCCTGCTCAATCACTCGCAGCAGCTTCACCTGCTGATCCGGAGTCAGGACGTCAATTTCATCCAGCAGAATGGTGCCGTTCCCCGCGGCCAGAAACTTCCCGTCCTTGTCGGCGTGAGCACTGGTGAAGGCCCCTTTCACATGACCGAACAATTCGCTCTCGATCAGCTCACCCGGCAACGCTCCGCAGGCCACATGCAAAAATGGCTCGGTCGAACGCGGTGACATGGAGTGAATGAGGTTGGCCAGGTGCGTCTTGCCCGACCCCGTCTCACCAATCAGCAGAATTGTTACCGAATGTCGCGCTGCCACCTCAAGGCGCCGCAGCATCTGACGCAGCTCGGGCGTGCGAGTCCTGAATTGATCGGCAAACTGACTGGGTTCGTTCAGGCTGCTGGAAGGAGCGAAGTCGGCTCGTGCCGTCGGACGCTCAAATGCAATTGCATTCGCTGTCGGCATCGGCGGTACCATCGGCATCGCAGCAGGTGGTGGTACCGGCCGCACTGCTGCGGGCCGGACCGGATTCACCGGCAATGGAAC
>VFQS010001883.1_pt1 | contig 18155 bp, 15 predicted proteins | sample 3512361 | NCBI WGS metagenome assembly VFQS01 (sample SAMN10412375, study PRJNA504923) | tailings metagenome | isolation source: Relicate 1 Philex TSF3 active mining | place: Philippines
GGCGATGACGCGCACCATCACTCAGCGGGAGAACACCATCGGCACCGGCGCGCTGCCGTAGCCCCGGCCGCGCCAGAACTGGGCCTCGATCCACAGCACCCCCTGGCAGAAGGCATCCACCTGGTCGTCTACGCCGCCCCGGGGCGAGAAGGCCAGCAGCTCCTCGATCAGTGACTCAGCCCTGCGGGCAAAGCGCACCTGGCCTGCTTCCACCAATGGGGCGACGGCATGGGCACGAGAGGCCTTGCTGCCCTTGGGCGGGATGGCGATCAACCCCGGCACCTGGCGCCTGAGCAACTGGCAGACGGCTGGGCCGTTCGCAGCGTCCTCGATCAGCACCGCATGGGGCCTTAGCCCCTGCCGCTCCAGCGAGACCAATGAGGCCAGCAGGACCTTGATCACCCCCGGCAGATCCAGCCGCTGCCGGTGGGCCCACAGCGCCTCGATCTGCAGTTCGGCCCACGGGTCCGGGCCGCCAGCAGGGGAGTGAGTGGCATTCACACCCCTGGAGCCCCCTTGAGCCGCCGCCGCATTGGCCGCCAGCGCAAGACCCTGCTGCCGTGCATCCACCGCAGGATGGCGCTGGGGTTCCAGCAGGCCCAGCAGGGCAAAGCCGCAGGCGTCGTTGTCCTTGCCGTCCTTGAAGCTCAGGTCGCAGCTCAGCACCAAGGGCGCGTAGCGACGCGGCTGGCCTGGCGCGACCGGTAGCGGCGGCTGGATCCAGTCCTTGCGGAACAGCAGGCCCTCGGCCGGGCTGGGCCGCTGCTGGTAGAGGGCGTTCCACCAGTAGGAACCCAGCCGGGTGCGGATGCGTTGCAGCACCGCCAGCGGGACCCGTTCGGGACAGAGCGGTTCGCCTGGTTGGCGCCAGTCGATGACTTTCGTGCATGTATGCGGAATCTGCATAGAAATCGCCTCCGGCTCAGCAATCGCCGGCAGGTTGAGCACGGTCCAGTGCTCCGGGTTCTCCTGGCTCTCCTGTTCCAGCAGCCAGGCGGTCATGTCGTGGTGGTCCCAGCGGGTCTGCACCACCACCTGCGCCGCTGGCAGCAGCGCGCCACCTGCTGTGAGGCCGGGTTCAGCGCGGGTGAACCACACGCTCTTGAGCCAGTCGATCAGCCGCTCACGCTGCAATGCCGACTTGGCGTCCTCGGGGCCCTTGTAGGGGTCATCGATGATCCCCAGGTTGTAGCCCTTGCCCGTGAACGGACCCTTCACGCCGGCGGCAATGCAGCCGCCCCGATGGGGCGTGAGCCAGTTGCCGACTGCCGCGGAGTCCTTGGAGAGAGCGTGGCCGGTGATCCGGTAGTAGTGCCTGGCCTCCCTGGAGTGGGCGTAGGCCAGCTCAGCGGAGTAGCTGGCGATGGCACAGAACAGCTCCGGGTGCCGGCTCACCCAGTAGGCGGGGAACAGGCGCGAGACCAGCTGGCTCTTGCCGTGGCGTGGGGCAGTGCAGATGATCAGGCGCGTCAGCCCGCCATCGGCCACCTGCTGGAGCAGCTCAATCAGGAGTTCTGAGAGCCGGTGGAACTGAAAAGTCGGGAAGGCAGCGCGGATGAAGTCCTTGAACAGCAACGGCTGGTTCGTAGTTGTCGTCCGGTCAGGGTCAGGAACACCCAGCAGCCCCCAGTCGGCCCAGAGGTCAGTGGCGGGGTCCAGCAGCAGCCCGCCATCTGTAGGCAGGCGCGGTGCCGCCGGGGAGAGGGTGGAGGCGATGCGGCCCATCAGCCCTTGGCCTCGGGGGGCTTGATCGGTGCCCGCAGCAGCCCACCGATCTCAGCGATCACCCGGAAGGCACCGACCGCCGCCGAGAACTGCTCGGCATCCATCGCTCGCCTGGCGCAGTCATTGAGGGCAAAGATCTGCTCGGCCTGATGGCGGCGCCGGTCGGAGATCAGCTCCTCCACCATCCGCTCGCGGGCGAGGTTGAGGTAGCGATTCACCGTCTGGGTGTTGCGCACCCCCCATTTCTCACCAGCATTTTCGACGATCCGCACCAGCGGCAGCCGCTGGGCGATCCACAGCTGGGCCTCCGCGATGCGCCGCTCGACCTCCAGCCGGCTGGGCCTGGGGGCCGGCTTGGCCCTGCGTTGTTGGCGGGGTGGATTGCCCCGTCCCACCGGCCGGCTGGGATCGACGCCCACCAACTCGCCCAGCGGCTTGCCATCGGCGTCCTCGGCCAGGGGTGAGAGGCGCAACGCATCGATCGCATCCACCTCATCCACGGGGAAGGCCTGCGGCGCCGCCTGGCGGGCGTGATCGGCAGTGGCGGAACGACCGGCAGCCATGCGGCCAGAAATCCTGCGGAGGGGTGCAGAAGAAGGCGTGAGGCGCGTGCGTGCATTCTTCGCGTTCCCGAAAGCATAGCCCTTGCTTCAGGAATGCATGCCTTGCGGTGTGCAGAGGCTGCTGGAGGAGGCTCCTGCCCCACCCAGAGGCAGGTTCTTACGGCCCAACCCGTTTCGAACAGGGTTCTAACGGTGGCTGTTAGACCCGAAATCGACGGCGGCGCAGGGCCTTTGGGCCACCAGCCCCACTTTCTAACACTCTTACAGAAAGAGATAGATCAATAAAAGAGAGAGGGCAAGGGGGGGCTCTCCCCCTGGAGGGGGGGGGTGCAAGGGGATCTATGAGAGAGAGAGAGAGTGCCTCTACCCCCTGTTAGAGCGTTAGAACGTTAGAACCGTTGCGCTGCAACCGATCTGCGTCTAACAGGAGGCGTTTGAAGTGCCGTTCGAGGGCGGATTTTCAAACAGCCAGGCCGTCGAGGGGGATGGCAACGGCGCGACAGGTGCCGATGCCGCGGAAGTGGGTGAGCTGCGAACGGGTCACGCCGGGCAGGCGGCCGAGGATGGTGCCCCAGTTGGTCACCCAGGCGGTATCCGCCAGCATGCGGGCGATCGCCTCGGCGGTGTTGCTGATCAGCAGCTCCCGCTCCCGCACCCGCATGCCGTGACGGGCGAGCAGGTCTGCCGCATCCGTGGCGCGCACCGGCTCCATCGGCGAGGGCATGGGAGCAGCGACGAGCTCGACCAGTTCGAGCACGGTGCGGCTGAGCGCGGCGCGGTCCTCGCATTCGACCCGCAGCTGGTGCTGGAGGATCCGGTTGAGGCAGCGCCGCTCGTCGGGGATCTCGGTGCTTTCGCGGTAGCTGCTCCAGTCGGTGCCTTCAATCAGGCGCTGGACCTCCGCCTCGCTCGGATGGCGGGAGGACTGGAGGGACCAGGCGCCGGCGAGCAGGGTGCCGTACTGATCGCCGAGGGCCTGCGAGTCGAAGTGTGCGGCGGCGACGCGGCAGCAGATGGCGATCGAGCGGCGGATCACCGGGATCAGGTGGACCGTGCGGGCCAGCAGTCGGTTGGCGAAAACCGGGGTGATCAGCTGCTCGAGGTCGCGGTCCAGCGCCTGCCAGTGGGCCTCGCGTTGCTGCTGGGGGATCTCGCTGGGGCTGCGCAGATTCAGCAGCGCGAAACGCCGCCGGTCCGCGCCCTGCTTGAGGCCGGTGGCGATCGAGGCCAGCAGGAACATCGAGCGCACCGAGTAGCGGGCCACATCGCCGGTGGGTGAACCCTTCACGATCGCCGCGCGGGATTCGGAGCTCGCCACCCTGGCCAGCCCCAGGATCGCCTGGATGCGGTGCTGATCCTCCTTCTCGTTGCTCTCGGCCTCATCGATCAGCACCGGCAGGGCATCGGAGCAGAGGGTCTGGCGGACCCCGGCCTCGGTGACGCTGCCGACGAACACCCGTGCCATGTCGGCGAGCAGCACGCCGCAGAAGCGCTCGAACAGATGCGACTTGCCTGAGCCGGCCGGGCCGCTCAGCCAGACGTGGGGGCGCCAGCGCAGGGCGCCGCAGATCGGGGCGAGGGTGACCCAACCGGCCAGCAGCAGCCCCGAGGCCGGTACCTCCCAGTGGAAGCGATCGGCGATCGAGAGCACCTGAAAGGCCTCCTCATCGCTGAGCGGCGCGGCCTCGCCACTCCCCACAAGGGCGGCGCCGCGCTGGTAGTGGAAGCGGCTGGGGAAGGGGGCGTTGAGGGGCTGGCTTTCGCCGTCGACCACCAGGCGATCGCCCAGGTGGAGCACGCAACGGCCGTCGTCCCACCAGATGCCGCGGCCGCGGAGCCGATCGGGATCGAACATGCCGATCGCGGCCTGCCGGCAGAAGAGATCCGACGCCGCGGCCGTCCAGTTGACGCCGCGCTTGGAGGGGTAGAGGGTTTCCCAGTAGGGAAGTGGCGCCAATCGGCAGAGGTTCACGCCGCCGTGGGCGGAGGAGGAGAGGCGCATCACCTGACCGGTGGAGCGCGGCTGGTAGTGGTAGCCATCGCTGTCGTAGCCGAGGCAGGTGAACGGCTCAGCGCCGTCCTGCTGCACTCGGCTGGAGGCCGCTGGGGGCGATGGGGGCTGTACGACAGCCGGCGCCAGGGAAGGCTGAGCCACCGGTTCCGCCTGGGCTGAGGCGGCCTGGGGTTGTCCTGCCGGCGGCCGCACGACGCGGCTGTGACGCTCCAGGTAGGCCTGGGCTTGCTCCGGGGTCCAGGGAGCATCGGCCAGGTCCCAGCCCACCGCTCCCGGGGCATCCACCAGATCCCAGTCCGCCTCGGTGCTGCCGGGTGGCAACACCATCACCACATGGCAGCCGAGCTCCAGCAGCAGTGCCGAGAGGCGCACCATCGCCTCGCGGCCAGGGTTGTCGGCATCTGGCCAGAGGGTCACGGCGCGGCCGGCGAGCGGTTGCCAGTCCACGGTGTTCAGGGCCTTGCAGCCGCCGCACCAGCTCACCACCGCATGCTCCGGGAGGAGCGTCGCAGCCGCGTCGGCGGACTTCTCCCCCTCGACGATCAGCACCGGCGACCAGAAATGCCGCTCCAGCTCCGCCAGGCGGTAGAGCGGCCTGGGCGCGGGCCAGTCGGCGCGGAAGGGATCGCGGCGGGAGGGGTAATGCCAGCCACCGCCGAGCCAGGTGCGCTGGATGAACAGCTTGCGCAGCTCGCCGCCCTGCTGCAGATCGAGCCGCTGCACCCAGAACAGCGCAGCCCCATCGGCGTCGGTGTAGCACCACTGGGCGGAGGCGCGGCCCAGCTCCGGTGGCGGGGCATCGGCGGGTGGCCGCTCCGGCGTGCGGGCGGGCCTGCCGGCCTTGTGGCGGAACGCGGGCGATGAAGCCTCGGCTGCTGGCGCCGCGCGGAGCGCCATCGGTGCGGGCGTTGACGAGCCGTGGCTGAGCCCGAGCTGGGCCTCGATGCGGCGGGCAGCGGTCCTGAAATCCCAGCCGGTCAGGCGCAGCAGCAGGTCCATGCCGTTGCCGCCGCCGCCGCTGCGCTCGCGTCCGCCGCACTGGTTGCAGAACCAACCGCCGGGGCCATCGTCGCGGTCCCAGCGGTAGCGATCGGTGCCGCCGCAGGCGGGGCAGGGCTGATGGCGGTCCTGCAGCTGCTCCGGCGTGAGCCCCGCCAACTCCATCAGCAGGCGCGGCCACTGACCGTCGGCGGCGACCAGCACCTCGGCTGCCATCAGCGTGAGGCGGCCCGATCGCTGGAGCCGTTGTCCCGGCCGCTGTTGTCGCCCTGGCCAGGAGGCAGGCGGCGTTCCTCGCCGCGCATCACCTGCACCAGGGTGCGTCTCACGAAGGAGGCGCGGCTTTCGATGTCCTCGGCGTTGCGGTCGATCCAGGCGACGACCGCCTCGGGGAGCTGGAGCTGGACGCGCTTCATGGTGATGTCATTGCGCTACCGCCAAAGCCTAAACCTGAGATATGGGAGCCCTAAAATCAGTCAGGCTGCAGCCGCCTCGCCATGTCGATCGTTCTGCGCCCCTACCAGCAGGAGGCGGTCGAGAGGGTGCGGCTGGCCTTCATGGCCGGCCACCGCGCCGTGCTGTTCGTGCTGCCTACCGGCGGCGGCAAGACGGTGGTGTTCAGTCACATCGCTGAGCAGGCGGCCGCCCGTGGCAACCGGATCGCGGTGCTGGTGCATCGGGTGGAGCTGCTGGATCAGGCCTGCCGGTCGCTGGAGGCGATGGGCGTCCGCCACGGCGTGATCGCCGCCGGGCGATCGATGAACCTCGCTGCACCGGTGCAGGTCGCCAGCGTGCAGACCCTGGCCAGGCGACTCGGCCAGTTGCCGGCGGATCTGTTCCAGCTGCTGGTCATCGATGAGGCGCACCACAGCAACGCGGGCACCTGGGCGCGGGTGATCGGCCATTTCCGCAGCGCCCTGCTGCTGGGCGTCACGGCGACCCCTGTGCGCAGCGATGGCCGCGGGCTGGGTGAGTTCTATTCGGCATTGGTGCTGGGGCCCAGTGCGGCCTGGCTGTCGGAAGCGGGTTACCTGGCGCCGGCGCGGGTGTTCGCCCCACCGCTTGGCTTCTCGGTGCAGGGGTTGCGGCGGCGGATGGGCGACTTCGATCTGAACCAGGCCGCCGGGCAGCTGGTCGGCAGCCGGATCCTCGGCGATGCGGTCAGCCACTACCGCAGCCATCTGGAGGGGAGCACGGCGATCGCCTTCTGCTGCTCGATCGCCCATGCGGAAGCCGTCGCGAGTGCCTTTGCGGAGCGGGGGATCGCCGCGGCCTCGATCGACGGCTCGATGGACACCCTGCAGCGCCGGCTGCTGCTGGAGCAGCTCGGAGCCGCCGAGCTGAAGGTGCTCACCAGCTGCAGCCTGATCGGCGAGGGGGTGGATGTGCCGTCGGTGGGCGGCTGCCTGCTGCTGCGGCCCACCCAGAGCCTGGCGCTGCACCTGCAGATGATCGGCCGCTGCCTGCGGCCCCAGCCGGGGAAGGAGGCGGTGATCCTCGATCACGTGGGCAACATCGAGCGGCTGGGCCATCACCTCGATCCCCAGGACTGGACCCTCGAAGGGATCCGCAAGCGCGAGCAGGCCCGCGCCCCCTCGGTGAAGACCTGCCCGGAGTGCTTCTGCGCCATGGCCAGTGCCCTGAGCGTCTGCCCGGAATGCGGTCACAGCTTCCGGCCGGAGAAACGCGAGCTGGTCACGGTCGCCGGCGAGCTGCGCGAGCTCAGCCAGCAGGAGCTGCGCCGCAGGCGCCGCAAGGAGCAGAGCGAGGCCCGGAGCCTGGAGGATCTGGTGGCGCTCGGAACCCAGCGCGGCATGAAGAACCCAAGGGGCTGGGCGCGGCATGTGCTGGCCAGCCGGCAGACCCGCGGGCAGTGGGAGCTGCTGGCATGAGCGAGCAGGAACTGCAGCAGCGCATCCGCCTGGAGCTGGGCCGCGGTCCGGTGCGGCTTTGGCGCAACAACGTGGGGGCATTGTGGGATGAGCGGGGCCGGCTGGTCACCTACGGGCTGTGCAAGGGGAGCAGTGACCTGATCGGCCTGCGCCAGCTGCTGATCACGCCCGAATACGTCGGCCGCCACCTGGCCGTGTTCGCCGCCATCGAAGTGAAGACACCGGCGGGGCGGTTGAGCGAGGAGCAGCGGAAGTTCCTGCAGCAGGTGGAGCAGCTGGGTGGGCTGGCAGGGGTGGCGCGATCACTCCAGGAAGCTGAACAGCTGCTCCTCCTGGGGCTCGACCGCTGACGCCTCGGCGTCCTGGCACGGGCGCGGGGCGTTGGCTCTGGTGTTGAGCACCCGGCGGCTGCGCCTGGCCAGGGCCCGCTCCACCTCGCGCACATCCCACAGCAGTGAGGGGCGCTGCAGGCCGGCACCGGCTGCCCGGAAGTGATCGCCAGCCCGGAGCACCCCATCGCGACGAAGCCGCAGCAGGGTGCGGTCGCTGATGCGCAGGGCTTTGCAGGCCTCACGGGTGGAGTGAGTGAATGCCATGGTTCGTCATGGGACGACTGATCGGGACCATAGCGTCAATCAATCGCCAACAACTGCAGCTTCTGAACTATTTCAGGCCACCTCAGAAGTTACCCCAGGGTAACCCGCAGATCCCTGATCTGATCCTGTGCAGAGTCATCGGCGTCCACGCAGTCATCCTGCAAGGCTGCAACCGATCACACGGATCCTTTGAGGTAACCAGGAAGGAAACCCCGAACAGAACGGAGCATCCGACAAGCCACTGCGCAGGTTGCGCCCCCTGCCGATGCCGACCCGCAGGATGGGCCGGCAGGGGATGGGGGCCTGGATCAGGCCTTGCTCGTCGTGCCGCTCAGGGCCATGAGCTGCCTGGCGAGCTGCAGCAGTTCCGGGGTGACGTCCGCCGGCAGGGTGGCTGCCGCGCTGGCCGCAGCAGCTGGCGCCGCCGCCGCCGCTGATGGTGCGAGGTTCTCCACCATCAGACGTTCTGGCCCCTGCGGCTGAACCTGGCCTTCATCGAGAGCCTTCTGCAGCGCCATGCCCCGCTCGATCTGCAGGGCGGTCTGCTCCACCAGGTAGCGGCGGGCATGGATGGTTTCGCTGTGTCCCATCGCCTGGGCCTTGAGCGCCGTGGACCAGGTGGTCGTCTCCCGGGCACGGATGGCCCAGGCATGGCGCAGGTCGTAGGCCTTGCAGCGCCCCTGGATCGGTGGCGGCTGGCGACGGCCGGGCACGCCCCTGGGCTGGTGCCACCCCAGCAGCTTGTTCTTGATCTCGAGATAGGGCTTGGAGCTGTAGCGCAGCCAGTGCACCACCTCCCGGCCGAGCCTGGCGTTGTTCCAGAACTGCAGGCTTCCATCAGCGGCCTCCGCAGTGCGGATCGGATGGCGCCGGCGCAGCTCGCTCAGCATCGCCCTGGAGTGGTCCAGGTCGTTGAGGCGGTAGCGCTCCAGCCAGCTCTCCGGCAGCGGCAGCGCGAAGCGATGGCCGGTCTTGGTGGCATGGCCGGAGCCTCCCTCGAACATGCTGATCTGCAGGAAGGTCGGTTCGACGCTGCTCTCCCCCGGCAGCCGCTCGATGTGCCACACCTCATGGGGCCGCAGGCCGTAGCAGGCGATGACCGCCATCACCCAGCCCCGCATGGGATTCTCCTGCTGAAGCAGATCCAGCCAGGCCTCCAGCTCGGCGGTGGTGGGGATGAAGCGCGGAGCCGGGGTGCGCACCCGCCCGGTGGCGTCCTTGAGCGCCTCAAGCCTGGAGCGCAGCTGGGGGGTGGCGATGCCGATCCCCTTGCGGGCCAGGTAGTTCACCATCTGGATCACGCCACGGAAGCTGCTGGTGTTGGTGGGCCTCAGCACCAGGGGCTGGGAGGGGTCCAGACGATGGGCATCCAGCGAGGCGGGGGTGTGGAGGCAGTAGCGCTCCAGATGATCCGGCAGCGCAATCGTCTGATCGTTGTACGTGCGGCCGAAATATCCCTGGTCGCTGAAGCATGCGAAAGGGTTGCGATCTTTCGCCTTGGGACCGCCGGGGGCGATGTCGGCCTTGATCAGGGAGCGGATCTGGCCCCAGGTCTGCAAACGGCCCGAATATCCGACGGGTTTAAGACCCGGAGGCAGGTTCAATAGCGCCCAGTCAAGGCCGGGGCCTCCATGGCGCAGGTCCTCGTCGGCCTCGAGCAGCAGGTCGACCAGCTGCTGCACTTCCCGGTCGTTCTCGATCCGGTAGCCACGGGCCGCCTGAGACCTGCCGCCACGGCGGGTTTCGTAGACGTACACAAACGGACTGTTGCCGGTTGGGTGCCGCCGGATCCGCCAGGGGCAGGCGGCCATGCGCAGGCGAGATGCAGCCTGCTGGAGCGCTCCGCGGGGTCCCATCAGAACCCCTCCGTTTCACCCGCCTGGACCCGTGTGCTGCATGTACCTAAGTACAGAAACGGGTCGGAAAGGGGGTGTTTTGGTCGTCTCGTGTCCAACCCTGTCGGGTCTTGTCGATTCATCAGATCCAGCTCCCTGAGAGGGATCTGAACCGAAAAGCCAGTTGGGACGAGAATGGGTCGCCTGAGATTCGAACTCAGGACCAATCGGTTAAAAGCCGAGTGCTCTACCGCTGAGCTAGCGACCCGCGCCCCATGTCGGGCACGAGGTGAACGTATCACCCGGGGGGTGCCGGCTCCAACCATCAGGAGCCCAGCCGCAGCTTGTTGAGCAGGAAGGCCAGCACGGTGGTCCGTCGGGTGACCACGTCACCGCTGAGCTCCATGCCCGGACGCAGAACACAGCGCGTCTGGCGGCCCCGCAGGCTGGTGCGCTCAGGCTGAAGCACCACCTGATAAGCGGCCACTGCGGCGACCGCCGCACGGTCCACGGTCTGGGGCTGCTGCTGGGGGACGGTATCGGCGGACACACTGGTCACCCGGGCAGGCACCACGCCGAATTCCGCCGTGGGGCAGGCGGTGACCTTCAACGTGGCCGCCTGACCCGGACGCACCTGGCTGATGCGATCCGCCGGCACCTGCAACTTCACCTCGAAGCGGCTGCTGGAAGGTGCCAGCACTGCCATCACCTCGCCGGGCTGGAGCACCTGGCCGGCATGGCGCAGGTTGGTGCTGAGCACCGAGCCGCTGATGGGTGCCCGCACACGAGCCAGCTCCAGAGCGCGCTCCACCTGCTGCAACCGGGCCCGGCGCTGCGCCACCTGTTTGCGCAGCTCATCGGCCGAGGAGCGGGCCTGGGAAGCGCTCTGGCGCAGACGGGCCAGCTCACTCACGCCCCGCGCCCGCTGCTCGGTCACGCCCTGGAGCGCCTTGAGCAGCTCTGACTGGCTCACGATTTGCCGGGCCTGCTTCTCCTCCACGAGACTGCGCGCCACCGCGCCGCTCTCCTGGAGGGAGCGATAGCGACTCAGTTCACTGCGATCAAAGGCCAGGGCGGCCTGGGCCTGATCCACCCCCCGACGGGACGATTCGGTGAGTGAGGCACTCAGGCGCTCCAGGGCCGTGGCCTGGGCTGCGAGGGAGGCCTGCTCGGCGCGGGCCTGCTGGGCCTGGGCCTCCAGCGCCGCCAGTTCAGCCTGCAGCTGCCGCTGCTCGGCCTGCAGCGGCCTGCTGTCAAACACCGCCAGCAACTGCCCGGCCCGCACCGGCTGATTCGGCCGCAGCAGCACCCGCAGCACCGTGCCGCCCTGCTCGCTCTGCACCACGGTGTTCTCACCACTGGGACGCAGCACGCCAGGGGCCTTCACGGTTTCGCGCATCGGCCACACCGCCAGGGCCAGGCCACCAACGCTGAGCAGCAGCAGCAACTGGCGCCCCAGCGCCGAAGCCCAGGGACCAGGTCCGGGCAGAAACTCATCAGCGCTCACCGGTTGCAGGGTGGGCGGCAGAGCCGGCAAAGCCGGCAGATCGGGAGAGGAGCTGGTCATCAGGCGGCTTTCAGATAAGGCGCAACCTGGATGTGGTCGCGCAGGTCGCGGGGATGGCTTTGCTGGCGCACAGCCCCGTGCTCCATGAACACGATCCAGTCGGCGCGCAGGATCACGGACGGGCGATGGCTCACGAGAATGGTGGTGCGGCCGCGCCGATGCGCCAGAAGGCGATCCATCACGCGGGCTTCCAGCACCGGATCCAGCGCTGAGGTGGATTCATCCAGGAGCAACACCGGCGGATCGCTGGCCAGGGCGCGCGCCAGGGCAAGGCGCTGACGCTGGCCACCGGAGAGGTTGGCGCCAAACTCGCCCAGCACTGTGCCGTAGCCATCCGGCAACGCCCGGATGAACTCATCGGCGAACGTGAGCCGGCAGAGCTCCACCACCTGCTCATAGCTGAGCTCGGGATAGGCGAACACGAAGTTCTCGAAGATCGAACGGTTGAGGAAGGTGTCGTCCTGGGGCAATAACACCACCTGACGCCGGAGGCACTCCAGGCTCAGATCGCGCGAACTGAAGGGCCCGTAATGCACCGTGCCCTGTTGCAGCGGATAGAGCCCGGCGATCAGCTTGCTGAGGGTGCTCTTGCCGCAGCCGGATTCCCCGATCAGGGCCGTGGTGCGACCACCTGGGATGCGCAGTTCAAGATGCTCCATCAAGGCGCAGCGGCCGGGATGGTGAAAGGAGATATCGCTGCACTGAATATCCGCATCGGCAGGAATCTGAGCCTGCTGACGGCCCCGCACCACGCTCACTTCATCGGGATGCTGAAGGGCATCATCCAGGCGCGCCATGACAACCCGTGAGGTGATCAGTTCCTGGCTCAGGCCACCAATGGCTGCAAGAAACGCCAGAACGTTGGCACCCATGCCGTTGAATGCCAGTAGCTGGCCGATGCTCAGTTGCTGGGCAAGCACAAAGGAACTGCCGTACCAGAGCAGCACCACGCTGGTGACGTTGCCAATGAACCCGGTTGCCGTGGAAGCCTTGAGATCGAGCAGGCCCACACTCCAGGAGAGGCGAGCCAGCCGTCCTTCATTGCGCTGAAATTCCTGCCAGGCCTGGGGGCTTGCCTGGGTGGTCTTGAGCAGGGCCTGGCCGCGGAACAACTCCACCAGAAAACCCTGGTTTTCAGCCGACTGCACCAGCAGCCCCTGGGTGCGGCGATGCAGTGCCGGCAGCACGGCCAGCTGGCAGCCGATCACCAGCACATAACCCAGCAGCGCTGCCAGGGTGAGGGGGAGGCTGTACTGCGCCATCAGGCCGAGCGAGATCACAGCGATGCAGAGCTGACCGGGCAGCCCCAGGGCCAGATCCGCCAGCAACTGGTTCAGCTTCTGGATGTCGTCAAGGCGACTGACAACCTCGCCGCTGCGGCGGCTCTCGAAATACGTGAGCGGCAGGCGCAGCAGATGTTGGCCGTAGTGGAGCACCATCTGCAGCTGGAGTTTCTGGCCGAAATGACCCACCAGCACCCCCTGCAGCAGATTGAGAAGAGCCCTGAGCACGAACAGCAGCAGGATGCCGATGGCCAGGGTGCGCAACATTTCACCGTCGGCACGCACCAGCACATCGTCGGTGAGAATCTGCATCAACAGAGGCATCCCCAGCGCCAGCACGCCAATGGCCAGATTCAGGGCGAGGGCCTGCAGCAACAGCCTCCGGAACGGCAGCACAAACGGCAGAAAGGCCTTGAGACCCTTGCCGGCCGTCCAGCCATCACGGCCACCTTCAACGGCGGGAAAGCGCTGCGGATCAGGCTCCAGCAACAGCAGCACACCGTTACTCCAGCTGGCCAGGAAGTCATCCCGACTCAGCAACCGCAGACCGATGGCCGGATCAGCAACCAGTAGCTGATTGCCGCGCCATCCATGCAACACCACCCAGTGGCAGCCGCGCCAATGGCAGATCACCGGCAGGGGTAGGGAGGCGAGATCATCGAGCAGGCCGGAATCGGCCTTGGCCGCACGGGCGCGGAAACCCAGGCTCTCCGCACCGCGCTTCAGACCGAGCAGCGTTGTGCCCTGACCGGTTGTGCCGACCCGGTGACGCACCAAGGGGAGCGGCATTTGTTCACCATGGCTGAGGCAGACGGTCGCAAGACAGGCAGCACCACAGTCTTCAACGTCGTATTGACGGATGCACGGCTCACGATGAACCCGCTGATGAAACCGAGGCAGCCACCGCTGCCAGAGTCGATGCAAGCAAACAGGGAGACTGGCTTGATCCAGCCACTGAGATACGGCCATTAGAGATGGTCACAAAGACGACATATCAATCATGCTCAGGTTGGCCTGGGTAACTGAAACCAAGCCGTCGCCATAGATAAAATTGATCACAATATTGATCTGATTAACAACAGCATTCATCTTGCTGAATAGCAATTGCGCGCCATCTCTCCTGCGCCCTCCACGACCAGGGACCGCGCCCGCCGCGAGGGGAATCAGCTGGCGAGCTCTGCGGCCCGTGCCACCAACAATGCACTGAGAATCAAAATCAGAAAGAGGCTTCATGACTGTTAAATGGTATAAAGCCCGAGCAAGTATCGCCCAGGCATAAGTGATTCAGCGACTAAAGACTAGAGCGCTTTGGAATGCATCAAGAGCGTTAGCCTGGTCTAGAATAGTTGCCGCAGAACCAGAGATAGGAGCCACAGCAGTTAGCGCTGCAGCATTAGTCTGTGGCGACACAATGCCATTAAGCGTGATCGGAATGGTGAGCGAAAACAAGGATCCGCCGCGAACACGCTCAGAGATGTCATCAGGAAGTAGCTTCATGTCAATAATAGATTAAGAAAAAGGCCCCATTCGGGGCCTGGGCAAATTGCGATTCAGAAGAATCAGAGAGAGGTGGCAGTCTGGGTAATAGCGCTGTAGTTGGTCTGAGGGGCAAGGATGCCGGCGATGCCGCCGCCAGCCAGACCAAGCAGGCCAAAGCCAGCAAGTCCACCAGTGGCCACGGGAACGGCAATCATCCCGTTGCTTTGGGTCACCGTGGCATTGTTACCCACGAATTTGAAAAAGCCGCCATTAACAGCTTCGGTTTCGGCATCGGTGAGGATGTACAGGTGAGACATGTGATCAGGAAGTTGTAGATTGGGGTGAGGGGCCACTTCGACGTGGCCATGGCCCTCATAAGCATTCCCAACCCTGATCAGCCATGTTTCAGCAGAGATGCAGCTGGGCTGATGCAGTGACAGTGAAAAGGCCGTGACACGACGAAGAGCGGTCGTAGCCTCAGCCCAGCCTTGCTGTCGAGTCACCCCGGGTAACTTCCCCCTGGGGTGCTCACAGAACCGTACGTGACACTCTCACGTCATACGGCTCCTGTCATCCACTCACCACAACACCCGCACCACGCCAGTGCGCGAACAGGTCGGATCGTTGCTGCCTGATCCGTCTCAGAAGCTGGCATTGCCACTCGAATTCGCGGGAATGAGCCATATTGAATCGCCCGAAAAACATCTGTTCAGCAACTGCTTAACCGGGAGGACTATGGACTCTTCAGAGGTAGAGACAATCAAACCACAGAATGTAGCGAGACGATTTACGAAGCCCTTTGATAAAGCTCCTCAAGTCGCTCCCGGCTGAGGTCGACGTAAAGGACTTCATCTCCGGGCTCGGGAGCCTCGGGATGGCGCTTGCGGCTGGAGCCACGGCTCTGAGCAGAAGTCAGCGGAGCAGAACTGCGCAGGTTCTGGCTCATCAAGGCGAAAGCTCCACCGGCGATCAGCGCGAAGAAGACCAGGTAAACAGCAGCAAGAAGGTCGTTCAAAGAGGGAAGATTCTTTTTGCCAGCCTAGTGTGAAGAATTGTTGAGCGTGACCACGGGTCGACGGATCCGGCTTGAACAGCAGCCCGGTTCCTGTCCAAGGCCCCCGTGCTGGCGAGGCTGGAGGCTCAGCAGGCTCGGCAATGGGCGCGCACCAGCAGGCCATCCGCCGGCGAGGGGCTGGGAATGACCCTGAGCGTCAGGTCCTGATCCTTTTCCAGCTCGAGCGTCAGCTGTTGGAGCAGCCCCACCACCAGCAGCCGGATCTCCAGCTCCGCCAGCGCCTTGCCAAGGCACACCCGCTCACCGCCTCCGTAGGGCAGCAAGGTGACCGTGGTGTCACCAGCGAGATGCCGCTGCGGCCGGAACACCGCCAGATCCTCCGGATCAGCCCCGTGGCGCTGGCTGGCGGCGATGCTCACCTGCACCACCCGATCGGCTGGCACCAGCACACCTGCCAGGGCAATGGGCTCTCTGGTGCGGCGGAAGAAACCTCCCACCGGCGGGGTCAGGCGCATCACCTCTTTGACGACCGCATCGAGCCGCGGGGCCCGCAGGGCGTCGGTGGCGGCCTCCCCCTCCTCAGGGGGCCACGGCAGGCTGGCCAGTTCCTCCTGCAGCCAGGCCAGCTCAGCTGGATGCTGAAGCAGGGTCAGCAGCAGGCAGCTGAGTGCGGATGCAGTGGTCTCATAGCCGGCGAACAGCAGCAACAGGAGCTGCTCCGCCACGTCGTCGTCGCTCAGCGGCAGACCGGCTTCATCCAGGCCTCCGGCCAGCAGATCCAGGCCGCCGGCGGCGAGGGGCGCTCCGGAAGCCATGGCGGCCTGCGCCGCCATGAGCACAGCGCCCAGGCGCCTGAGCAGCCGTTGGCGGGCCTGGCGGGCACGGGCGTAGGGGGTGCCGGGCAACGCGACGGGGATGGAAAACAGTCCCTGGCACCAGGTTTCGAAGTCCAGGAACAGGGCATCGCGATCGACAGGATCCAGCCCCAGCACCGCGCTTGCAATCACGCTGAAGGCAAGCCGCCGCAGCTTTGGCACCAGGGCCACGGGAGCATCCGAGGCGATCAACTCCTGGCAGAGGTCGTTGACCAGCACCACGATGGAGGGGCTGTAGCGCCTGAGGGCAGAAGAGGCGAACAGCTGGCCCACCACCCGGCGGCGGGCCTTGTGATCAGCCCCATTGCGATTGGCCAGCGACAGGGGCCCCAGCAGCTCTCGCACACTGTCGGGCCACCAGCCCAGAACGGCATCGCCCTGGGCGAACAGGTCGCTGATCGCCTGGCCGCCGCGGATGAAGACAGTTCGCTGCCCCAGCAGGCTGGTTTCATACACATCGCCGTAGCGCTCAAAGCGTGAGCGGGCGAAATCTGGATCCCGAAAGAAGGCCAGGGCTTCCAGCACGCCGCTCAGCGCTGGCGTGCTCGGCAGCGGCCGAAGGGTGGCGTGATCGAGGGGCACCGACGACGTCAGGAGGCATGCCAACGATGTCGGAACACAGTCGGCACCGCGAAGCGGGGTGAACGGCGGCTTAACGGTCATCCAACCCGTTGTGCTGCGGCTGGATCGGAATCGACGCCAGGCAGCCGATCTCTACCGTGATTCAGATCTGCACGGTCTCGCCGTTTCCCAGCCGACCCTTTCCAGCCCCTACCCGAGCAAGGCCGAGCTGCTGGCAGCTCTGCCGCCGGAGCTGCTGGAGCTCAACCCCCGCAAGGCCTGGACCGCTCTTGGCTGCTCCCTTGTCCTCTCGCTCCTGGCCTACGGACTGGGCACCCAGATTCCTTTGGCGCTTGGCGCGGCCCTCCTCTGGCTGGTCTACGGGCTGATGACCGGCACCGTGGCGATGGGCGGCTGGGTGATCGCCCATGAATGCGGCCATCACGCCTTCCATCGCAACCGTCGCGTCGAGGCGGTGGTGGGGTTCGTGCTGCACAGCCTGCTGCTTGTGCCCTACTTCAGCTGGCAGCGCAGCCATGCAGTCCACCACGCCCACTGCAATCACCTGGAAGGAGGCGAAACCCATGTGCCGCCACGGGCGGAGTCGAGGACGGGCCGGCTGATTCTCGCGATGGACCGGCGAATGGGACGGGTCCTCTCCGGCCTCCGGGCTCTGGTGATCCATCTTCTATTGGGCTGGCCGGTCTATCTGCTCTTCGGTGTGACGGGTGGGTCTGACTACGGCGCACCGACCTCCCACTTCTGGCCAGGGGCACCGTTTGGCAACGGTCAGCGGCAACTGTTTCCCGACTCCTTTCGCGGCTCGATGCTGCGCTCCACTCTCGGTGTGCTGGCGATGCTGATGCTCCTGGGGCTGGCCGCAATCCATTGGTCGCCGGCGCGGGTGCTGTGTGTGTATGGCCTGCCCTATCTGGTGATCAACGCCTGGCTGGTGGCCTACACCTGGCTGCATCACACCGATCTCGACATTCCCCACTTCGCGAGCGGCGACTGGAGCTGGGCCAAGGGTGCGCTGCAGACGGTGGATCGTCCCTACGGTCCGGTTCTCAACTTTCTGCACCATGGGATTGGTGCCACCCATGTGTGTCACCACATCAACCCTTGCATCCCCCACTACAACGCCTGGCGTGGTGCAGCACTGCTGAGGCAACGGTTCCCGCAGCTGGTGCGATACGACTCCACCCCCATCCATGAGGCGTTGTGGAGGGTTGCCACCCGCTGCTCGGTGGTGCGCCAGGCAAGACCTGGTGAAGGTTTCTTTTATCAGGCTTGAACGTTCTTTGCCAGGGGCAGGGTTTCTGCGTCAAGCCTGGACCCGTGCTGCCGGACAAGATCCCTGACTCCTCAGGACTCTGTGGACGAGGCAACAAACAGAGTCAGACAGTCCTCCACCACAAGGCTGTGGTCGGCTTGGCTGTCGACGCAAAAGCGTCCCCAGGTCGCCATCGGTTCAGGGCTGATCGATCGAAGCGGCCAGTCGAGGCGTTGACCGCCATAGGTGAGCCCCACACAGGTGAGGCTGGCATCGTCGCCCAGCAGGCTCCAGAGCACCGAGAGTCGGCTGCGCTCGTACGGCGCCGCAGCCAGTTCTTCAGGACAATCCGCAATCGAACCCGGCTCCAGGCTGAGGCGAAGGCCACGCTCCCAGCTCAGAAAAGTGCCGTCGTGGGTGGGATAGAACCAGCAGGTGAGGTCTGCGCGATCAGCAGATCCTCCAGAGAGGTGGTGGC
>VFQS010001884.1_pt1 | contig 18154 bp, 9 predicted proteins | sample 3512361 | NCBI WGS metagenome assembly VFQS01 (sample SAMN10412375, study PRJNA504923) | tailings metagenome | isolation source: Relicate 1 Philex TSF3 active mining | place: Philippines
ATTTTGAGCATTTAAACTCAAAACAGAACAAAAAAACAATATGTAGACGAGCCACTTTTTCATTTATTGTACTAATTTTTCCAAATATGCAGAGAAATCAAATAATTCTTTTTCCTCAAAAGGCTTAGCCATTAGTTGTACACCAAAGGGCATGTTTTCACTTGTAATACCAAATGGGAGTGAAATTGCTGGGTGTCCAGTCAAATTTGCATGTACTGTAAAAATATCTTGTAAGTACATTTGAATAGGGTCTTTTACTGCATTGATTTCAAATGCAGTTGACGGAGTTGTAGGTAATAAGATGAAATCGTAATCGTTAAAGATTTCTTTGGTTTTATTTTGTAATACACGACGAACTTTCTGTCCTTTCGTATAGTAAGCATCATAATACCCATGAGAAAGTACAAATGTACCCGCCATTATTCTGCGTTTCACTTCTTTCCCAAATCCTTCTGTACGTGATTTTTTATACGTTTCTTCGACGCCAACTGCTTCTTTTGATCGATAACCATAATGTACCCCGTCAAATCGAGATAAGTTAGAAGAAGCTTCAGCGGTTGATAAAACGTAGTAGGTTGGCACCATGTAATCTAAATATGGAAAGGAAACAGGCTCAACGATATTACCATCTGCTTTCAGTGCCTCCATGATTTCTTCCATGCGTTTTTTAACTTCTGGATGTATTCCTTCTGTTTCAAAACTTTCTTTAATGAAAGCAATTCGTTTGGGTTCTTTTTTTATCTCTGGAGAAAAATGTTCAACACTTCTTGATGATGAGGTACTATCCATTGGATCTTTACCTGCCATGATTTCGGTTACTAAAGCAGTATCTTCTAATGTATTGGCGAAAACTCCAATCTGATCAAATGAAGAAGCATAAGCGATTAATCCATAGCGACTGATTCTACCATATGTTGGTTTGATACCATAGGTACCCGTAAAAGCTGCAGGTTGTCTGATCGACCCTCCAGTATCACTTCCAAGTGCAACGGTACATAGTCCAGCTGCAACTGCTGCGGCTGAACCACCAGAAGAACCACCAGGAACAGTTTTTGTATTGATAGGATTTTTTACTGGTCCGTATGCAGATGTTTCGTTAGAACTACCCATTGCAAATTCGTCGCAATTTAATCTTCCGATAACAATTGCATCTTCATCAATTAATCGTTGTAAAGCAGTTGCGGTGAATAATGATTCAAAACCTTCTAATATTTTGGAAGATGCAGAAACTTTATGACCTCTATAGCAGATGTTGTCTTTGATACCAATCACCAATCCTGCTAGACGTCCAGCAGTTCCAGATTCAATCTTAGCTTGGACATTTTTAGCATTTTCACGAACACTTTCAGTAAAAACTTCTAAAAAAGCATTTAAATCTTTGTTCTTTTCAATTTCTATCAGGTAATTTTCAACTATGTCTAATAGCGAAATTCCTGAAGTAATTGATTTCTTTACTTCAGAAAATGTTTTATACATAAGATTCAGATATTAAGCTTCTTTCTTATCTTCTGGCTTAGTCTCTCCTTTGGAAGCGTCTTTGAATTCTTTCATCCCTTGACCTAATCCTTTCATTAGTTCTGGAATTTTTTTACCTCCGAATAATAATAGAACGATTGCTAAAATGATTAAGATTTCTCCAATTCCGAATTTTCCCATGGTATCAAAAATTTAATTTTCTGTTGAGGACAAAGGTAAACAATTATACTATTTAAAACATAAAAAATTAGTATGGGTTTTACATACCTCCTAAGTTCAATCTTAATCGGATTCCAGCCATAGTATTTGCAGTGGGATATGAAGTAGCTATTTTAGGTCGATTCAAAACTTGATCAAAATACATTTGTGCTGTTAAATTTGGGCCTAAATTATAATCCAACGAAGATTTGATTGAAATAACACGCTGTCCTGCGGTTGCTTGGTTTGTATTATCAACAATTTTTCGAATTACAGTAGAATTATCTCTAAAGGAAAAGTCAAATCGAACATTGAGATCATTTTCAAGCGTTTTACCTTGTAATTTGAAAGGCATTTTTACTTTTGAGAATTTTACTCCTGATCCAACTACCCATTCTTGACTAAAGATTTCAGTAACTTGTTGATTTGATAAAGCAAGAGATGCATTTCTATCTTTTTTGTATTCTATTTTAGTAATCAAACCTTGTCCAAGGAAATTCCATGTGGCATCAATTCCTAAAAGGGGTGAGAATTTTTCGGAAATGGTGACGTTTTGAATTTGGTATTGAGCAATAAAATTATTATCCAAATCAAATGTTGTTGGATTGCCTTGTTGGTCTAATTCTGATTTTAAGTTTGTTTGTATACCCGATAAACTTACAGAGGCATTGTAGGAATGTCTTAAAACAAACGATTTTGCATATTTTTTTATTAATGCATATTTGGTAAGTCCGCTATAGTTGATAGACCAATTTGGAAGCGGCATAGCAGAAAGTGGATTAACATTTCGGCTATTTAATTTGTTACTAGTATACGATGTTAAAAACGCTCCTATTAATACTTCTTGTTGCGTTGAGCCATAACCTTCAGCAAATCCATTTACTTTTTTGGTAGAATTTTGGTTTTTATCTCCTAGTAGGTTACTAACTAGTTGTCTATTATTTCTTAAGTCTGAAAATGCGCTTGACGAATAATCTTTTCCAATAGTTGCAAAAGCCGAACGCAAAGTTACCGTTGAATAGGTTAGGGTACCTGTTTCAACTTTACTTTGACTACCAAATTTTTGTGTAGAGTCGTTCCATCTATAAAAATCACTTGCATTTAAAGTATAATTTCGGTTTGCAGAGAATTCTATTGCGATATCTTTTAATGGTTCTACGGTAGCTCTTGCAGACATATTTTGACTGAAGGAAAGTGTATGCTGTTTGTTTAGAGCACTGTTTTTTACTAACCAATTGTTTTGGCCTGCTATTGAAGCAAAATCATAATTTGTTTTATTCCCGAATACATCGAATGTTTGTTGACCGAAAATGAATCCAGTTAGATCAGGTTGATTCAGACTAGGTGTTCCTAATAAACGAGTATCTTGATTATAACCAGGCAATAATGTTCCATTATTCAAAGAATAGGTACCAGATACTGAACGTACAGCGAGTAGAGCTCTTGTACCAAATCCTAAAATAGGATTAACAGGTTCTTTTAATCTCTTTTCTCTTTTTTCTCTCCTTTTTTCTTTTCTACGAATGCGATCTTCTTTTCGTTTTTCTTTTTTTGTTAGTTCATTATAAAGTTTACCAAAAGAAGTCATATTTGGATCTTTTTTCTTGATCGTTGAATTTGCTGAGTTATTAGTTGGTGTTTTATTTGAGTTGTTACTAGTTAGGATCTTCTTAAAGAATTTCGATTTAGAATATAAATTTGTCATATTCATGGTCGCATTAAATGAGACTACTCTACTGTTTTGAATAGTATTTCCAAAATTACTTTGACCTAATGGTGCACGTTGCCAATTATAATTTCCAGAATATTTAACTGATGAATTTATCCAATCTGTAAGTGGTAATTTATCTAGTGGTAAATTATAGCTTAGAGAAAAATCGTGTGAATAATCTATGGTTTTACCAAAAGTGCGCATTTGACTTTTTATTGAATCTATAAACACTTGGTAGTTTAATGGATCCGCTTTTTTGTCTACACGTCCATCAGCTTCGTCGAATATAGCTCGATCGTTTGCGTTAAATGTGAATTTTAAATTTTTAGTTAAATCATAACCAAGATTGTACGAACGATTCCATGCAAATGATTTCACATAGACAGGTGAAAATTCATAACTAGAAAGGTTATTTCTTACTTTTCGTTCATTATAATTTCGAGTTAAATCATTATTTATAGATATTGTCTTTGGTGTAAGATAAAAATTAGCGTCCTTAATTATATTCCACCATTTTGACTTCTGCATAAATTTGATCTTCTTAAATGGTTCAATTGGTTTTGCTGTAAAACTGTAAGAATAGGTTAAATTTCCTTTCCATGATTTAGTACGGTCATATTCAGTGTTAAAATCACGTTTGAATATTTCATTATATCCATACGAAACAGCAAAATTTGAAATATTCCAAAAATGAGGCTTAGAATCAGGATTTGCCTCTTTTTTAATATTTGAGAAGTTATAAGATCTTCTTTCAGTGAAGTCTTGACCTAATTTAGCATTTTTTAATTTTTGATCTAATGGATAGTCATTTAATTTTATATCAGGGTTAAACGGGTCGTATTCAGGATTTATAATACCTAACGAATATCCATAATAAAAAGGAAGTGCTAATTTTAGTTTATTACCAAAGAACTGTCCAAGTTGCATATTTGTACTAAAATCAAATCCCATTTGTTCGTTTCGTTGCCTTTCTTGTACACGACTTTCTAATGTTCCCCAGTTAACACCACTATAATTTCCGGACATTGATACATTTGCAAAATCTGCAGCTTGTACTTGAACTTTTGCAACGGCAGCAGAACCTCCTGCATTTTGAAAGTCGGTTAGTCTTAGTTCATTTATCCATACAAAAGCACATTTTGTTAATCCGTCATCAGCGGCAAATTTATTTGTTGCTTTGGACGGGTTACGTACTCCCACCATGATGGTTTTAATTGCTTGAATATTTGGACTTCCTTTGATTTTAATTTGTCTGGTTGAATTTGCAGGATCTGGGATACTATATTCTTGTGTTATGGATACTCCGGAATTATTACGCTGTTTTTTTGCTTCTAATAAATTATCAAAAATGATTTCCATATTATTTGCTTCAGGCCAGACATCTTCAGGTGAATTAGAATTCCAAGGCGTGACATTCATGGGTAATTCGTATTCATAGTAATTGTCAGTATAGTCAGTACCTAATCGAACAAATAATGTTAAATCACCATTTTTCAATGGGGCAGTTTTAGATAATTCCTCTGCGTGAACATACATTTTAAGTTTTTTATATGTTCTAACATCAAATACTACATTCTTAAATGCCGCTTTTGCATTACCATCATCCAAATTACACACCTCAAAAGAAAGTGCTTGTTCGTTCATTTGTCTTTGTTGAACTTGTGACGGATCAACCTCTCTTAAAATACCCGGAGGCAATTGATAATTAATCGGATTTCGTTGCGCATTTTCTTCAATATTTACAGCAGCGATATTAAATACAGAACTATTAGGGTCCTTTTGAATATTTTCTCCAGGTAAGCTTAAATCACCATTGTATTTTCTCCATTCTCCCCTTATAAATTCTAAACGGGCAAATCTAAGTACCACTTCTTCATTCCATTCTTTTAAGAACATACGCATAAAACGAATCGATCTAAAATCGGAGATACCATTCACGATTTTTTCGGGTTCTCTTACAGGAATTTTAAATTGAATCCAACGTTCTGATTTGTTTCCTGTTGTATATGTTTGGATGTTTGTAATGTAATTTTTACCTACTTGTAAATCATTTCTGCGCAAGCTAACTTTATACTGATAGTAACTTTCTGTTTCAGAAAGGTTGTTATCTTGATTTAAGTCTTCGATGTCTGGTTGGTTTGTAGCTTGAGTTGGGTAGCCGGCTGCGTTTATGGTAGCAGACATTTCTGGAGTTGGTGAGTTCCCCTGAGTATTATTAAATCTTTTGTACCTTTCTAAAATATTCGCTTTATCTGCATCGTATTGGTCATCAGCATAATATTTATAATCATCAGATGACGGGTCATTGATCATCCTATTTTTAACCTCTTGTGTCAGGTTTGGATTCTTATTCACCCAAGCAACATATTTTTGAAAGTGTAATTTTTCTTGTTCATTATCCCATCCATCTAATCCAACATCTTGTAATTTTCGTGTCGCTGGATCATTATCAAAGGCGTTGACAACTATGTTTTGAGTTGATACCCTTGCCCATTGAGTTGTATCAATATTGTCTGAAATAGTAGTAGTTGTAGGTAGTCCATTTTCAAACTCTTTTCTAGAATCTGGAATAACATCTTCCGAAATATTTCCTAAGTTAAAGTATAAATCTCCTCCAGAGTGCAGTGTGTTTGGATCCGCTTTTTCGGCATCTTCGTTAAAAGGATCTAATACCCAAAATTGAATAAACTCTATGTTAGAAAGTTCAAAATCATTAGTTGATAATGCACGCATAATTCCGCCCCATTTATTTTCAGGATTGGTAAATTTTCCAAGTTTATCCAAGATCGATAGTGTATCATAATTATACATACCTCGTTCTTGCGGATAGTAAGCTAATTCCAAAATCGGAATATTGGTAAAGGTTCCGTATTGTTGTTGTAAATTTGGAAAAATGTCTTTTTGATTGACCATGCGCATACGGCTATCCACAAGCATGGATGGATCTTTTTTTACGTTTTCTGGAGTTAACGTCGAATTTTGGTAAAACATAGGATCAATAAGATACCATGCGGTTTTTGATCTGTTAAATCCTGTGTTTAAATTTTTAGATGTAGCTTCTGGGAATAATGTAGGTTGACCCTGTGGAATACTTGCCATTTTCCATGCAGAAGGAGTTCTTAAATCAATGGTACTTTGACTACCCTCGAAATCATCTACATAAGACATTCCTGAACCTGTGATAACACGAGGAACACCTGGAATTAAATGAGCAACTTCCCCCGTAAATGAAATGGAAGATTTGGAACGTGTTGAAATACCAGGTAATAAATCCACCAATTTAGTCAAAAATGGTAATTCTCTTTTTATAGATAGATCTAGTCCAATTAAATTGTTTTTAAAGGGTTCAGAACCCATATCTACTTTTTGTGTGATAGGTCTTTCAACCATTCGCATCCAAGTTGCACCTAGATTAAAGTCCTTATCAAATCGATAATTGAAGTGAGTTCCAATTAAAGATCGTGCTTGAAATCCAAATACGGAGTTACTTTCAACAGATACTTTGATAGGAGTATTAGATTCTAATACACCACTATTTAAAATTTTTACTCTACCTAAATTGTAGTCAACAGTATAGTCTGTACCTTCTACTAATTTCACGCCACCTGCAGTTACCGATACTGCACCTTGAGGAACGTTTAAAGCATTAAGAGGAATGTCTGAACTTACAGAAGATTGATATTGTCCTTTAAATATAAATCTGTTTTTAGACGGAATTTGTTGAGCTGCTGTTTTCGTTGAGTCATAGAGTTCTGTATAAGCAATTTTATTTACCACAGATTCAGCAATTCCTTTTGATAACATTTTCTTTTTCAGTGTATTTCCAAATGGTTCTATCGTAGTAAAATAAACCCTACCATTTTTGGAATTGATTGTACCTGCATTATCTGTTTTATTTCCACTAAAGTTAATAGGTACAAAGTCGAATAAACCATCTGAAAAAGGTTGATTATTCATATTTAATTTATCCATCCCTAGAAGGGTAACCAACTGAATTTTATCTAAACCGTTATACGGAAAGAAATTAACTGGTAAACTCGTTGAGGGATTATTATAGAGTACATCCAATCTAAATCCTGTTTTATCTAATTGATAAGCACCAATTGAATACACGTTTTTCATCATTAAATCCCAAATATGTGACTTCGGATTGGTTAAGGTTGGTTTTAATAATTTTAGAAAAAGCGCTTGTTTACCGTCGATACCATCCGTTGAAAATTGACCTACTTGGTATGTTTTTCCTTGGTAAGTATATTCATAGGCAACAGCTAATACTTCATCATTTATCAAAGGTTGATTTAACGAAATAAACCCTAATAAGGAATTGTAATTATATTCTTGTTCAGTTAGTCTTCTAGCGTTTTCTACTTTTTCATAAGTAATTGCTTGTTCAAATGGACCAGGTGCAGTAACTACATTACTCAATGTTGGTACAGCAGAGGAAAAGTCTTTAACTGAATTTTGAGTAAGTAACCAAGGATATAACCCATTTGAATTATTATCTGGAAAGATGGAAGCGGAATAATTTCCAGGTTTTCCGTCAACTACATTTGGATTTGATTCACCCAAATCTGTGAAGGCTATGATATTGCGCGTATTTTGGGTGTTATTTATTTTATTGGTGACCCAAACCTCCATACGTGTAATATTGATTTGAGAATTTGCAATAGGAAGTTGGGACATTGCAGTATCATACTGATCTCTAAAATAGTGTGACAAAAAATAATGTCTATTAGCTTCGTAATTATCAGCTGAAAGTTCAAAATTTTGCACTTGTGCTTTTCCGGCGATATTAATTTCTTGTTTTTTACCTTTTGATGAAGCAATTACATTATCAATGGTTAGTTTTCCAAATTTCCATTGGGTTTTTACTCCAAACAACGTTTGTGAACCTTGAATTAATGAGGTGTTTAATGGCAAAGAAACATTTCCAAGTTCTATTTTTTGTATAATCTGGTCTTCATCACCTGTATAGCCTAATTTGGTGACATTCTCAAAATCGAAAGCTGCTTGGCTATTATAACTTGTACTCAATTTTAATTTAGTACCAATCGTACCAACCAAATTGATTTGCATATTTTGTTGAAAATCAAATCGAGTGATTCTTCTTTGATTTACGGGTAAAGAAGGATTGTCATATTTGGATGAATTTACTCCAAGGGCAACCTCAATGTTTCCTTGAGGTTTAATATTGATTTCATCAGATCCAAAAAAGTTTATAAAACCCTTTCCTCCAACTTTTATAGGGGCAACTAATGCTTTTTCTGATTCAGTTACTTTATCTAATTTATCTTTCCAGTTTTGTGAAAGTGATTTTTTTCTTTCAAATTCAATGTATTCCTTCAATGTCATCATCGAAGGGTTTCGAAAATTGATACCACCTTCATTTCCTAACGTTTCTCTAAAAACATACTTCTTGGTAATAGGATCATATACAATCGTCTGTTTCAATTGAGACGGATTTCCTAAATCGAAACGACTTTGAGGATTTTGGGTAGGATCGTATGTTTTTGGAATAGGAAAGGGTAGATTAATTTCATTCTCTTGAGAATGAGAATGGCCAAAAAACAACAAAAGCAAGGTATATAAAATAACCTTGCCACAATATTGTTTATGACTATGCCTATAATGCATTTATTACAAAATCTTTAATCCACCTTTTATCAGTTCTTCAACTGTTTCGTTACCACTTTGTATGATTTTATCTAATGCTTTTTCTGCATTCTTCTTATCAAATCCAAGCGAAACTAATGCTGTTAACGCATCAAATTTGTTTGTATTGTGTCCAACAGGTAAAATTTCTTCAGAAAAACTAAATTTAAGTACTTTATCCTTTAAGTCAATTATTACTCTTTGTGCAGTTTTAGCCCCTATGCCTTTGATACTTTGAATAGTACGAACATCTTCTACCTGAATTGCATGTGCAATTTCTGCAGGCATGAGAGAAGACAACATGATCATTGCTGTATTTGGTCCAATACCAGAAACAGAAATGAGTAAATTAAACATTTCTCTTTCTTCTTTAGTAGCGAAACCATATAAAAGTTGTGCGTCTTCACGTACAATAAATTGCGTGTAGACTTTAGTAAATTCTTCATTACCAATCGTAGAATAGGTATTTAATGAAATTTTCACTTCATATCCAACACCATTACAATCGATGATTAGGTTGGTTGCGTTTTTTTCAATAAGCTTACCTTGTAATTGTGCAATCATTCAGCTTATTTATTTTGTGCGTCAACAACCGCAACTTTTACCATATTTACAATTTCTCTAACGGTTGCTCCAATAGGTACAACGTGAACTGATTTTTTCAGTCCTACCAAAATAGGTCCGATCGTTTCACCGTCTAACATCTCTTGAAGTAATTTGTATGAAATATTTCCTGAAGATAAATTAGGGAATATTAGAGTATTCACTTGTTTGTTTGCTAAGATCGAAAAAGCGAATTTTTCATTCATCAAATCATTATTCAATGCAAAATTTGCTTGTACTTCTCCGTCTACAACTAAACTTGGATATTTATCGTGAAGTATTTCAACAGCTTGAGCCATCTTTTTAGCGTCTTTTCCTTCCCCAGATCCAAAGTTAGAATAACTCAATAGTGCAATTTTTGGTTGAACTTTGAACTTACGAATTGTTTTTGCAACGTTATTTGTAATTTCTGCAATCTCTTCCGCAGTCGGGTCTAAGTTAATAGTTGTGTCTGCTAAAAATAGTGGTCCACGCTTGGTCATCAAAATATATAAACCAGCTACAATATTTACATCTTTTTGTAAACCAATAGTTTGAATTGCTGGTCGAACTACATCTTTGTAATTTCTAGTTGCACCTGAAATCATCGCGTCAGCATCTCCCATTTCTACCATCATTGCGCCGAAGTGATTTCTTTCTCGCATTACTTGTAAAGATTCGAATTCAGTAAATCCTTTACGTTTACGTTTATCGAAGAAAACTTTTCCGTAGGCTTGTCTACGTTCCATTTCTTCTTCCGATTTTGGGTCAACAATTTGAAATTCAGAAAACTCTAAACTATATTCTTTAATTATTTTTTCGATTTTGTTTTTATTACCTAATAAAATAGGAAAGGCAACCCCTTCTTCGCAAGCAAATTGTGCCGCTTTTAGTACCTTATAATTATCTGCCTCAGCAAAAACTACTCGTTTTGGATTGCTCTGTGCTTTTGCTGTTATGTTTTTTAATAGTTTATTATCAAGTCCAAGTCTACTTTTTAATTCTATTTCATACGCTTCCCAATTAGTAATTGGATTTCTTGCAACACCGGAATCCATAGCAGCTTTCGCTACTGCTGGTGCAACGTAATAGATTAATCTTGGATCTAGTGGTTTTGGAATTATTTGCTCTCTACCAAAGGAAATACTTTTGTCGCCATAAGCAACAAGTACTTCTTCTGGGATGGTTTCTTTTGCTAAAGAAGCAATGGCTTTTACAGCAGCAAGCTTCATTTCTTCATTGATACAAGTCGCACGTACATCCAGAGCTCCCCTGAAAATGAAAGGGAAACCGAGTACATTATTCACTTGGTTAGGATGGTCTGAACGACCAGTAGCCATAATGATATCTTTTCTGACTGAAACAGCATCTTTGTAGCCAATTTCTGGTTCTGGATTTGCTAAAGCAAAAACAATTGGGTCATTTGCCATGGAAGCAACCATTTCTTTTGAAACAAGGTTCCCTTTAGACAAACCAACAAAAACATCAGCCCCAACAAAAATCTCTTCTAGTGATTTATCTCCACAAGTGTGTTGTCCGAAGTATAGTTTATTTTCATCTAAGTCAGTACGGTTTGCATGTAGTAGGCCTTTACTATCATACATGTATATATTTTTCACCTCAGCACCAAGGGCAATGTACAAGCGCGCGCAAGACATGGCAGCCGCTCCAGCACCTGAGATTACAATTCTGACTTCTGAAATATTTTTATTTGCTAATTCTAAAGCATTTAATAAAGCAGCAGAGGAAATTATTGCTGTTCCATGTTGATCATCATGCATGATTGGAATATCCAATTCTGCTTTTAACCTTTGTTCGATTTCAAATGCTTCTGGAGCTTTAATATCTTCTAAATTGATTCCGCCAAATGTTGGGGCAATGGCTTTAACAGTTTGAATGAATAATTCTGGATCGCTCGCGTCTACTTCAATATCAAATACATCGATATCAGCAAATATTTTGAATAATACTCCTTTTCCTTCCATCACCGGTTTTGATGCTAGTGGACCGATATTACCTAAACCTAATACAGCAGTACCATTGGATATTACAGCTACTAAATTTCCTTTAGAGGTGTATTTGTAAACGTCATCCGCATTTTCAGCGATTCTGATACAAGGCTCAGCAACTCCAGGAGAGTAAGCTAAGGATAAATCTCTTTGTGATGCGTATGGTTTTGTAGGTATTACTTGTATTTTTCCTGGTCTACCAGATGAATGGTAATCAAGGGCATCTTGCTTGCGAATTTTAGCCATAAAAAATGTTTCTAAATCAACTGCTAATTTAACAAAAATAGACGTAACTAAACGAATTACTGTTTTGAATTAACAAATGAAAATGAGATGAAGAATTAATGACGAACTACGAAACGCGCTGTTTCTAAAAGTTCATCTTTAGCGTAAACGTTAATGATATAAACGTTATTTTTGAAATCAGAAACATCGATTTTCTTAAAATTCTCGATGTTTTCAGAATAGACCTCTGTCCCTAATGCACTGTATATTTTAACAACTGCATCTGAGTTATTTCCTTTAATCGAAATATTTATGAAATCTGTAGCTGGGTTAGGATAAACGCTCAATGAAACATCACCATTTTCATGCAAAGACTTTAAGTTAGTCTGTGAAAAACTTAAAGATGAGAAAATAATTGATATGCAAAACGCTATAACCTTCATAATCTCAAATGTAGTAATTTTTATATTATGAAAACTAATTTTTATGATTTTTCTTTGAAGTAATTTAATATTATGATCGCTTTTGATAATCCAATTATTTTAGTTAGTTCTTCTTTACTCGCTTTTTTGATAGCAGAAATCGTTTTAAAATGCTTCATTAGTTGTTCAAAAGTTTTTTCTCCAATTCCTTTAATTTCACTTATTTCCGAGATAAAAGCATGTTTACTTCTTCGGTTTCTATGGTGCGTAATACCAAATCTATGTGCTTCATTTCTAAGAAATTGAATAATTTTTAAACTCTCAGAACGCTTATCTAAATATATTGGAATACTATCTCCAGGAAAGAAAATCTCTTCTAATCGCTTTGCTATACCTATAATCGCAATTTTACCTCTTAAGCCTAGTGTATCTAATACTTCTAAAGCGGCTCCTAGTTGTCCTTTTCCACCATCAATGATGATCAATTGGGGAAGTGGTTCGTTTTCTGCAAGCAATCGTGAATAACGCCGATGAACAGCCTCTTGCATCGTTGCGAAATCATTCGGTCCTTCTACTGTTCTTACATTAAAATGACGGTAATCTTTTTTACTTGGTTTGGCATTTTTAAAAACCACGCAAGCTGATACAGGATTGGTACCTTGAATGTTAGAGTTGTCAAAACATTCAATATGTATGGGTAATTCTTTTAGTCTTAAATCTTTTTTTAATTGTTCTAGAATACGATTGGTATGTTGTTCGGGATCTGTTATTTTTTCGTGTTTTATTTTTTCTAGTCTGTAAAATTTAGCGTTGCGTTGCGATAGTTCGATGAGGTTTTTTTTATCACCGATTTGTGGAACAACAAATTTGAAGTCGGGAAATTGCTCTCTAAACTGAATATCAGTCAATACTTCTTTGGAGTTACTTTTGAATCGTTCGCGTAGTTCAAACACAGCATAAATAATGACTTCTTCAATTGTTTCGTCTAGTTTTTTCTGAATTTCTAACGTTATGCCATGAATTATTGAACCGTTTGAAATAACGAGGTAATTCACAAAAAAAGATTTTTCGTCTTCTACTCCTGTGATTACATCAACTGCTTGAATTTTAGGAGAAACAATCGTCGATTTTGCTTTGAATTTTTCAAGAGCCTCTATTTTTTCTTTCATTTTTTGAGCCTCTTCAAATTTGTATTCTGCTGCGTAATCCATCATTTTATGCTTCACATACTGAATTACTTGATGGATTTGGCCTTTTAATATCGATTCTATATGTTCGATATATGTATTGTATTCTTTTTCAGTTTGATTCCCCACACAAGGTCCTAAACAGTTGCCTATATGATATTCTAAACAAACTTTAAATTTCTTCTGTTTAATATTACCTTGATTTAATTCCAGAGTACACGTGCGCAAAGGGTGTAAATCTCGTATAAGTTCAAGCAAGGTATTTAACACTTTTACATTGGGATAGGGTCCAAAATAAGAAGAACCATCCTTGATATACGAACGTGTTGAGAAAACACGTGGAAAAGGTTCTTTTTTGATACAGATCCAGGGATAAGTTTTGTCGTCTTTAAGTTGAATATTATACTTGGGCTGGTATTTTTTTATTAGATTATTTTCTAGTAATAAAGCATCTAGTTCTGTGTCAACAACAATGTATTTTATGTCGCGAATTTTACGTACAAGTATGCGTGTCTTTGCGTTATCGTGACTTTTTACGAAATAGGAAGAAACCCGCTTTTTTAGATTTTTAGCTTTACCAACATATATTATAACACCTGATTCATCAAAGTATTGATATACACCAGGTTGTTCTGGTATTGTTTTTAATTTAAGTTGAATATCGGCTTGTATCATGTTAATCAAAACAAAAGGCTGTCCTTGAGAGACAGCCTTTGATTTATTTGAAAATGTTAAATTATCTCTGAATTCCTAAAGACGAGAATTTACGATTATCTTTCACATCATTCATTTTAAATAATGCAGTTTTAATTTCACTATTTATGTTCGCTCTTTGATTACTTAGTAATTGAGATTGTTCCATGCTGAAATTTTTCGTAGCAGGTGCTTTAATAGTTTTATTTAAACGAATAACATAAACTCCTTGTTCTCCCTTCAATGGTAATGTTTTTTGTCCATCTTTTAAACCAGAGAACAGAGATCCAACGATTTCTGGTTCATAACCTGCACCTTGAATTTGTGGGTTAGCAAAAACAATTTCCGCCTTAGCTACAGTAGTACCTCCTTTTTTAGCAAGTAATTCTAAGTCTTTTGTTTTAGCCATTTGTTGAATCAAAATAGCCGCTTTTTTATCTTTAATTACTTCTGCTTTCATTACGTCTTTTACATCGATGAATTCAGGAGTTCCTTTTTCTCTAATTGATGAAACGATTGCAATGATATATCTATCGTTATCTTGAATCGGAGCAGAACATAAAGTACCTATTTCAGTATCTTCATCATAAGCTAATTTGATAAGTTTATCTTCTGCGAAAGGTGTTTGTACTCCTTGAATTTTAGGATTTTCATCAGAAATTCTGTATGGTCTAACTATGTATCCTTTTTGTCTAGCTAGTGTATCAAAAGCTTCTAATTTAGCTTCAATAGAAGACTTGCGTGATACTTTTTCATCCAAAGAATATAAAATGTTGTATGCAGTTTCATTAATTAAACTTTCAGTTTCTTCGCTTGGTGCTAGCGTTTTCTCAATAAACGATACAATAGGATATTTTACAGCTTTACGTTCCATCACCTCGATGATGTGTATACCGAACTGTGTCTTGACAGTTCCAATTGTTCCAATAGGTTTTGAAACAGAGAAAGCAGAAAACTCAGGTACCATTTCGTAATCTAAGAAGTTATCAATTACACCTCCTGTAGATTTTGAACCAGTGTCATCAGAGAATTTTGTAACATATTCAGCGAAATTATCTTTATTGATTAACTTAACTAAACTGTCTGCTTTTATTTGAGTTGCTTTTACTTTTACAGAATCTTCTTTTGGAGCTGACAATAAAATGTGTCTTACTTTACAAATGTTTGTATTAAAATCTCGAACTTTAGCTAATCTGTATTTTCCTTTGTCTAAATAAGGACCCACAACTTGTCCAGGCTGAGCCATTTTGAAGACAGTATCCATTACAGCGGGGAAAGTCAATCCAGGAGTTGCTTTTTGGTCAGACTCTGGACGTAAAGTTGAACGTCTATCGCTTGTATAAAATTTTATTTCACTATTTGCCAATACAAAAATAGAATCGTTTTTAGCTGCAGCAAATTGAGTTTTTAGTGCATTAATTTTTTTCGTAAAATCAGCAGTGTCTTTTTTTGAAGGTGCAATAGCAATATCAAAGATTTTAACATCTCTTCCTGCAGTAGCTTCGTATTTCTTTTCGTTTTTATGTTCTTCGTAATATGCTTTAACTTCTTCGTCAGAAACTTTGATTTTATCATCAGCAATGTCTGAGTATCTTCTAACAACGTAAGATACACTTTTCACTTCTTTTTGAGCTTTGTATTCTTCTTCAGCTTCTAGTGAAGTAACATAAACCCCTTGAGCTAACAATTGGAAGTATTTTTCGCTTTTACGTTGGTCTGTGAAAGCTTGTTTTGTATTTTTCCATTGCTCTGATACTTGTGGATCTGAAGATGATTCCATTTCAGTAATGCGTTGTTCTAATAGACGAGGGTTGAATTGTCCCGTTAGTGAATCAACGAAGCTTTGTGCTAAATCTGGCATTACTGTAAACCCATCTGTACCATATAAATATGCATCAAATTCTGATTTACTTACATCTAAACCTAATTTTTCATATTCTTTTTCTAGAATAGTGTTTTCTACTAACATAGTCCAAGCTCTGTCAGCTGATACTTGTTGGTCTTGTGGAGTATACGGACGATTCATTTGTTGGTATTGTTGTGCATCTTGTTGCATCACCGCTTTTACCAAGTTGTCGTATTTGATAGGATCTACTTGTTCACCTGCTACCTCACCTAAACCAAGCACTGCTCCTGATTTTCCGAAGATATTGTCCCAACCTGTCATAATAAATGCGAGCATAGACAAACCAATTAATACAAGTGTTAACCCAGATTTCTCTCTTATTTTACCTATAATAGCCATATAAAGTATCTTTTAAAGCACGCGAATATACATATCTGAATTGACTTTTGAAATAAGGGCCTTTATTATTTTTTTGTAAACAAGTCTAAAAGGGGTTAATTTAGAACGAATTCTTTTTGTTATTTTTACTCTATGGCATCATCCGTTAAGGAAATATATACCTTAAAACAAGTTGCAAATTCCATTCAAAAAACCTTGCAAGAGCGGTACAATCGTACTTATTGGGTAAAGGCAGAAATGCACAAACTCAATTACACGATGAAAGGGCATTGCTATCCAGAATTAGTTTATAAAGAGAATGATATTATCGTAGCTGAGATGCGTGGACAAATTTGGAAGGCCAATTTTGAACGCATCATGGATAATTTTTCGAAAGTGGTTAAGGAACCGATTCAAGATGGTATGTTGCTTCTTTTCGAAGTAAAAATTGTCTACCATCCAGTATATAGTTTGTCACTTGATATTGTTGATATCGATCCATCTTTTACTTTAGGGGAGCTTCATAAAGAACGAGAACAGACGATCAATCGTTTAGAAAAAGAGGGTTTATTTTATAAAAATCATCAGTTATCGTTTCCAACTTTACCTCAACGTATTGCAGTCATTTCTGTCGAATCGAGTAAAGGTTTATCTGATTTTTATAGTATTACTAAATCAAATGCTTGGGGTTATACGTTCTTCTTTATGTTATTTCAAGCGCAATTAAATGGTGATGGTGCGGTAAGTTCAATCATATCACAATTGAAACGTATTGAGAAAGTAAAAACTCATTTTGATGTAGTAGTAATTGTACGAGGCGGAGGAGGGGAAATAGGATTATCGTGCTATAATAATTATGAATTGAGCAGAGCCATTGCTACTTTTCCTATGCCAATTTTGACTGGAATTGGTCACTCGACGAATGTGACTGTAGCTGAATTAGTTGCATATAAAAGTGCCATTACACCAACCGAACTTGGTGAATTTTTAATTCAGTGTTTTCATAATTTTTCTGTTCCTGTGAACGATGCTTTGAAGATTATCAAAAATAAAGTTCAATCGGTATTTAAATTTTCGAAGGAAACTTTTCAGAATGAATTAAAAATGTTTCGTCAAGTTTCGATAACTCGATTTCTCAATGATAACAATGATTTGAAGACGATTTCTCAATTGGTAACCAATGAGTCAAAGAGGAAAATGAACGCTCAAAAACAGGGAGTGTATAGATATTCAGAATTGATAAAGTTACAGGTTCAAAATTTCAATCAAAAAGAACAATTGCAACTAAGTCTTTTACAAAAACAGTTGACGAATTGGAATACGAATCAAAAGCCTTATTTATTAGCTAAAGTTGATCAAGTTCAAAAAAATTTAACTATTAATTCTAAAAATTATTTCAATCAAAAAGAACAAACTATAAAAGAAAAAGAACAAGTTGTCAACTTATTAAATCCTCAAAATGTATTAAAACGTGGATATGCTATTCCATTATATAATGGAAAAATAATAGATGAAAATAGTTTACCTGAAATTAATGACGAAATAGAGCTTATTACCAATTCACATACGCTTAAAACTAAACTTATAAAAATCACTAAAAATGAAGAATGATATGAAGTATACCGATGCATTTGAAGAGTTACAAGAAATTGTACAAGAAATTCAAGATGGAGAAATCTCTGTGGATGATTTGGCTATTAAAGTGAAACGTGCAGCAGAGTTAATTAAATTTTGCAAACAGAAATTAACAACAACCGAGGAGGATGTAAATCAAA
>VFQS010001886.1_pt1 | contig 18148 bp, 21 predicted proteins | sample 3512361 | NCBI WGS metagenome assembly VFQS01 (sample SAMN10412375, study PRJNA504923) | tailings metagenome | isolation source: Relicate 1 Philex TSF3 active mining | place: Philippines
GCCGCCCCGGTCGGCCCCTGCCGCTGCGGCCACCGCCAGCGCCGAGGTTCATCCCCTTCGCCTCCAGCAGCGCCTCATAGAAGGCCGTGAAGTTCAGGCGCTCCGTGCCGTCCTTCTTGGTGCTCACATAGCCGCAGCCCCGCACCAGATCAGACTTGGAGGCATCGCCCAGCTCCTTGACTTTGGCAAGCAGATCAGCACCGGTCAGCATGATGCGGGAGTTGGCTGGATCGACAGCCTCTTATTGCCAGGCCTGCCAGCATTGTCAACTGCCGTGGTTGCGATCCATGTCCGCTGAAAGCCGCTCCGGAGTGAGCCACTCCGCCAACTTGGTATAGCGCCTGCGGCCCAGGTGGTTCTTCACGGCCATGGCCAGCGCTTTCTTCTGGCCCACCAGCACCACCAGCTGCTTGCCGCGGGTGAGGCCCGTGTACACCAGGTTGCGCTGCAGCATCGCGTAGTGCTGGGTGAGCAGGGGGATCACCACCGCCGGGACTTCGCTGCCCTGGCTCTTGTGGATCGTGCAGGCGTAGGCCGGCACCAGCGTGTCCAGCTCGCCCCAGCCGTAGACCACCGCCCGGCTGCCGGCGGCGCCAGCCTCACTGGAGGGGAACAGCACGCTCAGTTCACTGTTGTCTGAGTCGATCGCATCGATCGTGCCCACATCGCCGTTGAACACCTCCTTCTCGTAGTCGTTGGCGATCTGCATCACCTTGTCGCCGGGGGCAAACCGCCACCCAAAGCGCTCCACCTGCTCGGCCGGATCGGGATTGAGCAGCTTCTGCAACTCGATGTTCAGCGCGCGCGCGCCGCAGCCGCCGCGGGCCATCGGGCAGAGCACCTGCACCTGGCTGATCGGATCGAGGCCAAAGCGGGCTGGAATCCGCTCGCCCACCACCTTGAGGATCAGGGCCACCGCCTGCTCCGGTGTTTCGGCCGGCAGGAAATAGAAGTCGGTGCTGGCGCCATCGGTGGGGGGCCGCAGATCGGGGATGGTGCCGGCGTTGATGGCGTGGGCGGTGGTGATGATCCGGCTGCTGGCCGCCTGGCGGAACACCTCGGTGAGCCGCGTCACCGGCAGCGCACTGCTGTTGATCGCATCGGCCAGCACCTGCCCCGGCCCCACCGACGGCAGCTGATCCACATCGCCCACCAGCAGCAGCGCCGCCTCCGGCGGAATCGCCGCCAGCAGCGAGGCCATCAGCGGCACATCCACCATTGAGGTCTCATCCACCACCAGCAGGTCGCACTCCAGCGGCAACTCGGCGCCACGCCGGAAGCCGTAGCTGGCGGGATCGAACTCCAGTAGCCGGTGGATGGTCTTGGCCTCCAGCCCGGTGGCCTCGGCCATGCGCTTGGCGGCCCGGCCGGTGGGGGCGCAGAGCTGGATGCGCAGCTTCTTGGCCGCCAGGATCTGCAGGATGGCGTTGATCAGGGTGGTCTTGCCCACCCCGGGCCCGCCGGTGATCACCAGCACCTTGCTGGCCAGGGCCTGCTCCACCGCTTCTTTCTGGCTGGCGGCCAGCTGCAGGCCAAGCCGCTGCCCCACCCAGCCGATCGCCTTGGCCGCGTCGATGGCGCCCCAGGGCGATGCCCCCTGCGCCAGCTCCAGCAGCGATTCGGCGATCCGGCGCTCGGCCTTGTGCAGGTGGGCCAGGAAAATGGCCGGATCGCCCGCCAGGGTGTCGGCTATCACGGAGCCCTCGCTCAGCTCCAGATCCAGCGCCGTCTGGATCTGTTCAGGCTCCAGGGGCACGCGGCTTGTGGCGCCGGTTTCATCCAGCTGATCAGCTCCTGGCCGCTCCACCGCCAGCAGCTCCCCGGCCAGCTTGAGCAGCTCGGCGGTGGGCAGGCCGCAGTGGCCCTCGCCGCTGGCCTCCAGCAGGGCGTAGTTGATGCCCGCCCGCAGGCGGATCGTGGCCGTGGGTTCGATGCCGAGGCGGGCGGCAATGGCATCGGCGGTGCGAAAGCCGATGCCGCGGATGTCGCGCGCCAGGCGGTAGGGGTTCTCCGCCATCACCTGCACGGCGTCGTTCCCATACGTCTTGAAGATCCGCACCGCCCGGGCGGTGCCCACGCCATGGCTGTGCAGAAACACCATGATCTCGCGCACCACCTTCTGATCCGCCCAGGCCTGAGCAATCCGGCCGGCGCGCACCTGGCCGATGCCGGGCACCTCCCGCAGGCGTTCGGGCGCCTGCTCGATCACCTCGAACACGTCGGCGCCAAAGGCCTCCACCAGCTTGCTGGCGTAGATCGGGCCGATGCCGCGGATCATCCCGGAGCCCAGGTACTTCTCGATGCCCTCGGCGGTGGTGGGCGGTGAGGAGCGCAGGAAGGCGGCCTTGAACTGCTGGCCGTGCTCCCTGCTGTTCACCCAGGTGCCACTCACGGTGACCCATTCACCGGCGCTGATCTCGGCGGCATGGCCCACCACCGTCACCAGCTCGCGGTGGCCGCGCGCCTTGATGCGCAGCACGCAGAAGCCGTTGCTGGCGTTGTGGAAGGTGACCCGCTCGATCGAGCCGGCCAGCACCTCGGTGGGCTCGGCTGTGGTGTCCGCCATCCCGCGGGACCGGCCAGCGACCGGCTTGTTCATGCCTCCCCGCGGTGCCGTCTGGCCATGCTGACAGCCTCTTGCAACGTCCTCCTCGGCTGCTGACGCACTCCCGGCAACATGGGTGGAAGTCCATGGCCGAAGCGACCGGCATCGGCAGGGCCAGCACCGATGAGTGAAATCTGATGCTCGACGACGAATCGGAGTACGACAAACAATGTCAACAGATCCGCAAGGAGAATGTAGCCCTTCTTGGCGAATTCAGTCATTGGCTCAAGAGGGCTGGCCTTGGCGCGGCAACGATCCGAAGCCATTGCAACAATCTTGACTTCTATTTGAATCATTTTCTGCTCTACTCAGACCTATTGACGCCTGCCGATGGGGTCAGCTGTGTTGGCGAGTTTCTTGGCTATTGGTTTATTCGCAAGGCCATGTGGTCCAACAAAACCACGATCAAGACCAATGCCGCCAGCCTGAAGAAGTTCTATGGCTTCATGGCCGAACAAGGTCTGATCAAGCCAGAAGAGCTCGCCTCACTGAAACAGCAGATCAAAGACGAGCTGCCGGACTGGCTGGGCGCTGTCGAGAGATACAACAACCCAGATGTTGACCTTGATGATGGCTGGCCGATCTGAAATGGAGGTCGCGCCGCAGCCGCAGATGTTGTCTGGCTGCGGCTGCGGGCTGGTCCGTAGAGCTGCAGGAACTCGGGCACGGAGAGCCCCTTCTGGAACTGAATGGTGTTGCAGTCCACGATCGAAGTGGTGCTTGTGTGCCATTCCAGGGGCTGGCGGGGCCGCTCACGGAGCCAACTGCGTAATCAAGATGCTCGTTATAGTTGGGGTGCCGGCACCTGAGCTCACCTCGGAAATCCGGGCGGGACGTTCCCATCGCGGCTTCGTACGAGCGAGATCGGGTTCAGTCGCTGCTGCCACCCCACCAGGCTGCGTCAACCCTCTCCTGAGGTACCCCCAGGTGCTGGAGCAACAGCACCAGCAGCCGCTCGGTACGCGTGGCGTCAGCAGGAACACTGGTGGCAGTGTGATCGGCTTGCGGCTCAGGGCCCAGCTGCTCCTTCAGGAAGACGAGCAGCTGGGCGCGACGCAGCTTCGACCATCCCCGCAGATGCTGGCGGCGGCAGAGATCCTGCAGCTCCGCCATGCTCATGCCATCCAGGTCAAGACCCGGGGACAACAGAAAAGCCGGAGTCTCAGCCAGCAGGTTCTGGCTGCGCACGTCGATGCGCTGGGCCTGGCGCGCGAGGTAGTCGTCGAGGCCACGGGTGTGGTTGGCGAGGATCGTGCCAAGCGCCTGCAGGTCGGCACCAAGGCTGTCGCTGATCGGTGTACCGCGCTTGCGGCGGCGGCTCTCAGCGCTCATCAGCACGCTCCGATTGGCTGGCTGCGGTGTCGATCACGTCCACGGGTTCATCGAGGAACTCCACCGCATCGGCCCGCTCCAGCAATCGCTCCACAGCCCGACGCAAGTCTTCAGAAGACTGGCGGGTGGGACCGCCGTTGGCTGTCTCCTGCTGCTCGACCGCTGCCTTGATGTCAGCCAGGTTGTCCAGGGCCTGCTCGATCTGCTGGACCTGCAGCAGCCGGTCTTTGAGCCGTGGCAGCAGCTCCGCAATCTCGTTGGCGTCCTGTTCCACCCGCTGGCGATACGCCACCAGCTCATCGCGCTCCTGCTCCAGCAGGGTGAGCTCCGACTGGAGCTTCTCGATCCTCTTCTTGGCTTTGGTCACCAGGCCTTGTTGCGCCCCGGCGCGGCGGTTGGCGCTGATCAGAGCTTCCCGCATCTCGCGGTAGACATTGCGCAGGTCGGCGAAATGGACCAGCTGGTGCACCAGCGGAAAGCGGCGCGCGGCGGTCTTATCGATCTCTGCCGGCGGCTTGCGGCCTGATGGCATAGCGGAGCTGCTCAGAACCGTCAGTCTCGCAAGAACTCAAGCAGTTCCGAGCTGACCCCCGGGCGATGCAGGCGACCGCAAGAGCGAGTTCGACCACCGACTCCAGCGAGGACCATCCCAGCCAGGGCTGAGACTCACGCGTCAGCGCCCAGCCCGCCATGCCGCCTGCATCCAACGGTGGCCTGATCACCTGGGCAGTCTCAGCATGACCCAGATGTCACATGTGTGATATTCCGCATCGCATGCAATAGCCACACAGTACTTGCTTTGCGACAGGCAACAATGCACCACTAACGCAATAAACCACCGGTGTCTGACTCGGTTGCCTCGTCGACTGGTGCAGAGGACCAACGCGACGAGGCGTCACCCGCTCCCCAAGGAGAACCAGATCCCCGCTACCGCCTGAACCCAGCGCAGCTACCCAAGCGGCTCGACCTCACACTTGATGGAGATCTCCTGGCCTATCTGGAGACCTTGGCCGCCCGCAGCGGTCGCTGCCTCGACGAGATTGTGGTGGACTTGCTCGATCGCAACGGCACTCACAACTGAGGCTGCAGATCCCGAGAGAGGTCGGGGCGCACCTGGAAGACCCGTGCCTCCTGGCGCACCAGCTGATAGCGGTTGAACTCGCAGGGTTCGTCGGCATAGCGGCCACGCAGCACCTGAAGCTCCTGGAGCATGGACTGCAGCACGGGATGGTTGTCGTTCAACGCGCAGGCCTGAATGAATCTTGAGAGAATCTTAAACCGCGACACGACTGGGCACGCGACTGAGTATCTGTACTCATCCCGATTCAGGATCTAGCCGATTCGGGATTCAGATGAAGTACATGGCCTGCGATTGGGCGAGCGCATCGCGCCGATCCAGAAGATCCTGCAGGGTTGTGCTCTCCAGAATGCGCTGGTGGGTGTCGAGCAGTTGCTGTTCCAGCCCGCGCACCACCTCCACCTCCGGGGTGTCACGACCGGAGCGGGCCGGCGGGCTGGCATTGCCCTCCAGGCAGCGCACCACCTCCCAGACCCGGATCTCGCTCGGTGCACGGGTGAGCCGGTATCCCCCCCGAGGACCGCGGATGCTGAGCAGGATCTGGCCTCGGCGCAGGCTGGTGAGCATCTGCTCGAGGTAGCGATCGGGAATCTGCTGACGGGCCGCGATTTCGCCCACCTGCAGCACCCTGCCCTGGCCGTGAATCGAGGCCAGCTCCAGCAGCGCAATCAGCCCGTAGTCGGTCTTGGCGCTGAACACCGCCCCATACCCCGGTTTCCTGGTGTGGATTGTGCCAGGCACCTCGGCAGCCGCAGCCGTCCGCTTCGGGCCGATTGGGGCCACACTGCCTGCAGTGGCATGCAGGGCCATGGGAATCCGTCGGCAAGTGGGACGTTGGATGCGCCGGGTAGGCGATGCGCTCGATCCCGGTCGACCCACCACCATCCCGGGGATGCTGGCCAAGGCCAACAGCCTCGGGGACATGGATGCCGGGCCCGCCGCCGCAAGCGATGTGACCCCCTCAGGTCCCTGGCAGGGAGTGCGCGAGCGGGCCCTGGCCAAGAGCCTGCAGACCCTGCGCCAGGAAGCCCTTTACGCCCTGGGGGCCTTCCATGCGGCCCACACCGCCGCGGCCGCCGTGTTCGACGACCGGCGCCTCACCGCCGCCGTGTCGCGCCGCACCGGTGAGCGGGTACCCGATGAAGTCTTGGAAAAACTGGCCCAGGCCAGTGCCGTGTGGCACCGCGACGCCGCAGCCCTGGGCATGGCCCTGAGCGCTGTGGGGGCTGCCGAGGTGCCCGATCTCACCCTGGCGGACGCGCTGGAGGTGGACGAGGAGGAAGCCGAAGCGCTCGCCGCGATGGTGGAGGGCTACGAGGTTGAACTCAGCCGCCAGATGCTGCAGGAGGGAGAGCGGGTCCAGAGCGACGACGACTGAGGCCTGCCGCCCCGGCTTGCCACCTTCCGTCAAATCCTGTTACACTCTCAGCAACGTTTCGCAACGTCTCAACCGAACGTTCCACCCAATGGCTGACAACACCTCCCGCTTCGGTTTCGTCGGCTTCGCCGAAACCTGGAATGGCCGCCTCGCCATGCTCGGCTTTGTGATCGGTCTCGCCACCGAGCTGCTCACCGGCCAGGGCATCCTGTCCCAGATCGGCCTGGGCTGATCGCCCTGCCGCCGACCCATGCACGCCCCCCGGCTCAAACCGGGGGGCGTTTTGCTGTCTGCCCACTACCGCCCACGCCATGCCTCAGCGCTCCAAGCCCAACCTGCCCTCTCCCACGGTGATGAAGCTGCAGATCCTCGGGGCCGTGTTCGTGCCGATGCTGCTGCTCAGCCTGTGGCTGCAGCGCCAGGGATTCTGGTGATTTGGTAGTGGATCGCGCCGCGGCGCAGGCCCCTTGACGCGCACAGTCGGGTTCTGCTGACTGCGCTCCCTTGGCCTCTGGCACTGGCACCGCCGCGGAGATCGAGCGACGCCTCCGGGCCGCCGGCATCGCCCTCACCCTGGGCGGTGAGCCCACCCTCGTTCCCATCGATCCCCAGGGCGCGGAGTGGAGCGTGGCCGCCGATGGCCCCACCAAGCTCGGCTACGCCTACGCCCTGGCCAGGGAGATCCGCCGGCGCCAGTGGCCCGGCAGCACCCTGATCCTCTGCCCCGGCAAGCGCTACGAGGGTGAAGTGAACCCTCGCTGGGTGCTGCGACTGTTGCGCCGGGCCAACGGCACCCCCCTGGCACCCTGGCCCGAGCCAGCGGGTGAGCCTCTGCAACCCACAGAGGCCCAGATGTGGCTGGAGCAGCTGGGCGAAGCACTGGGGCTGGCCCTGCATCCAGTGGAGCTCAGCGATCCGCTCGATGCCGGCCGCCGCATCTGGGCCGTTTGCCTTTGGGAAACCGAGCACGACGCCCTGGCCGCAGCACCCTGGCCGCTGCCGCCGGAGCGACGCCGGCTCAGCACCGCCCCAGGACCGGCAGGCCTGCGGTTGCCGCTGGAGCACATCCCGCCGGATCGCCCCCGTCAGGTGCTCACCCTGGAGATCGATACCGAGGGCTGGGGCCTGTTCCTGCCGCCCCTGGCGCGCGCACCACTGGAGCGGCTGCTCACGGCGATCAGCAGCACGGCCCGCTGCCGGAAGGAGGATGGCGGCTTGAGCGAACCGAAGCTCAGCGGCATGCTGCCGCTGGACAGCGACGGCCACTGGCAGGTGCTGGGCTTCACCGCCGATCCGGGGGTGCTGGAGGTGAACCTGCCGCCCTGCTCCAGCTGGGACGCCTACCGCCAGTGGCTGGAGCTGCTCGATGCCGCAGGCGGCGCCGTGGGACTGCGCAGCTGGAAGTCAACCACCAGCGGCCGCAGCGAAGGCACCGGCGGCGGCAACCATCTGCTCTGGGGCGGACCGAGCCTGGAGGCGAACCCCTTCTTCCCGCGGCCCGCCTGGCTGGTGGGAATCCTGCGCTACTGGCAGCACCATCCGTGCCTGGCGTATCTGTTCAGCGGCAGCTGCGTGGGGCCCGCCTCCCAGGCGCCCCGCCCCGATGAGGCCCTCGGCCAACTCTTTGATCTGGAGCTGGCCTACCGGCAGCTCGAGGCCCTGGAGCAACGCGAGCCGGGGGCGGACCACCGGATGCTGATCGGCGAAACCCTGCGCCATCTCCATGCCGACCGCAGCGGCAACAACCACCGCAGCGAGATCAGCCTGGACAAGTTCTGGAACCCCGGGGTGCCCTCAGGCTGCCTGGGGCTGATCGAATTCCGGGCACTCGAATCCATGCCCAACACCGGCTGGATGGCGGCGGTGGCCCAGCTCTGGAGCGCCCTGGCGGTGCTGCTGCTCGATCCCGCCCGCCGCCCGCAGGCCCTGCTCCCCTGGGGGGCCGAGCTGCACGACGGAGCCCTGCTCCCCTCGGCCCTTGCCGCGGATCTGCAGGTCGTGCTGACGGAGCTGGAGCAGGCCGGCCTGCCCCTGGATCCCGAGCCCTTCACGGCAATCTGGAACTGGCGCTTCCCCCAGCTGCTGCACTGGCAGCAGGGCGAGGCGGAACTGGAGCTGCGGGAGGCCCTGGAGCCCTGGCCGCTGATCTGCGATGTGCCCCGGGAAGGGGGCTTCACCAGCCGCTTCGTGGATGCCTCGCTACGGCGGCTGGAGATCCGGGTGAGTGCGCCACTGCGCGAGCAGTTCAGCCTGGTGCTCAACGGCCGGCCGCTGCCCTTGCACAGCGAGCACCTGGCCGTCCGCTACCGCCAGCACCGGCTCTATCCCTGCCTGCATCCCGGCATCGCCCCCCATCTGCCGCTGCAGCTGGAGCTTCAGCGCCGCGGCGCTGAAGCCGGGGCGCAGCCCGCAGCCTGCTGGCAACTGCTCGATGGCAACAGCCCCTTCACGCCACTGAGTCCCGAGCCAGCCCCTGCCGCCAGGGCACCGGAGCAGCCATCCTGGCCGCTGGCGCCGGGCAGCAACTGCACCGTGGACCTGCGGCTGGCATAACAGGGGGGCTACACCCTCTGGGTGAGCTGGTTGGTGAGCTGGTTTCTGTGCATGCTCTTCCACGTGGACCTGGGGCTGATGCCCCTGTTTCACGGCCATCAGTCGCCGCAGCCGCGGCGGATCACCTCGTCTCGCAGGGCCTGCAGCTCTGGATCCGCCGGGATGGCTGGATGGAAGAGCAAGGCCCAGGCCAGGGGCACGTCCTGGGCCACCAGTGCCGCCTCGATCGCCGCCCCCCAGGCACTGGGCCGGTTGCCGAGGCTGGCCACCAGGGCCTCGGCGGCCTGCATCCGGTCGGGCCGGGCACCGATCAGCTCCACATGGGCATAGGCCCCCTCCGGCGACGCGCGCGGCCGCAGGCGCAGCAGCACCTCCTCCCCCGGGGCGATCGGGGCCACCGGCCAGCCCAGCGCCCCTTGAATCGGCTGAGTGGCCTGGGCCACCCGCCGCCACACCAGCCGCCCAGCGCGCTCGATGCGCACCTCCTGCAGCGGCTCGATCACCACCAGCTGGGGCGAAGGCAACGGCACCTCACCGCGGGCATCACCCTGGGAGAGGGCCTCCACCCGCGGTGACACCACACACACCGCGGCCGGCAGATCGTTGCCGCGCAGGGCGGCAAGGGTGAGGGCCAACGCCAGCAGCATCAGGCCCGGATCAGCTGGCGCAGAGGGGATGGCATGGACGGATGCTAGAGGCGCTGCGGCGAGCGACGCCGCGGCCTAGGCAACCAGGGCCCCACCACAGCTCGAACCACTGCCGGCGGTGCAGCCGAAGCAATGGCCCGCCACCGCAATCGGCTCACCGGCGGGATCCCAGCGCAGCAAATCACGGAGCTGGCGCCGGGCAGGCGGGAACAGGCGCAGCTGCTGGTTGAAGTCGCAGTCGAACAGCTCTCCCTGCCAATCCACGCTGATCAGCGAACGGCACATCACCTGCTCCACGTTGGCGTCGCGATGGCTCTGCACCAGGAGCCGTTGGTAGGCCTCCAGCTCACCGCTGGCCCGCAGCACCGCCGCAAAGCGCTGGATCGGCATGTTGGCCAGGGCATAGAGCTGGTTGAACACCACCCGGTAGCGCTCGGCCAGCTCACGGCGGTAGTCGGCCTCCAGCTGGGCCTGGGGCGGCGGCAGGCTCGGCCCCTGGGGGTTGAACACCAGGTTGAGCTCCAGCCCCGATCCCTCGCGGCCGTAGCCGAGGGCATTGAGCTGGCGCAGGCCGGCGATGCTGCGCGCGAACACGCCGCTGCCGCGCTGGCGGTCGACGTTGTCTTCCAGGTAGCAGGGCAGCGAGGCCACCACCGTGACCCCCTGCTCCGCCAGGAAGGCGGCCAGATCCTCCTGACCGGGCTCGCTGAGGATCGTGAGGTTGCAGCGATCGAGCACCGCCACGCCCAGCGCCCGGGCCTGGCGCACCAGATCACGGAAACCGGGGTGCAGCTCGGGGGCGCCGCCGGTGAGATCGAGGCTGCCGATGCCGCGCGCTGCCAGCACCCGGGGGATCAGGGCCAGGTTGGCCCCCTCCATCATTTCGGTGCGGCTGGGCCCGGCATTCACATGGCAGTGGCTGCAGGCCTGGTTGCAGCGGTAGCCCAGGTTCACCTGCAGGGTGGTGACCGCCCCGCGACGCAGCGGCGGAAACACCGGGGCGGCGGCCCGCTCGGCTTTGCCGTTGGTGTGATCGCGGCTGGCCTGAAAGCCGCCAGGGGCCAGGTTCTGCTGTTTCAAGCCCCGAGACCCGCCAGCGCCGATCCAATCGTTACCCAATGGTGCCTGAGCCACGTTGCGGTGCCGTCTTGTGCGGGACGGCACCAGAGCAGAACATGAAGCAGACAGCCGTACGTCCATCCTGACCCCTGCCATGACTGCCCTTCCCTCCCCAGATCTGCTGGTGATCGCCGCCAGCAACGGCGAAAACCTGAAGCTGGCCGAGCGCTTTGCCAGCGCAGCCGAGGCCCAGGGCCAACGCGCCGCCGTGCTCGATCTCACGGCGGTGGAACTCCCCCTGTTCACGCCGCGGGCGATGGCAGACGGCAACCCGCCGGCCCTGGCCGCGCTGCAGGCGCAACTGCAGGCGGCGCCCCGCTGGGTGATCTGCGCACCGGAATACAACGGCTCGATTCCGCCGGTGCTCACCAGCGCCATCGCCTGGCTGTCGGTGCAGGGCGACGACTTCCGCGCCCTGTTCAACGGCCGGCCGATCGCGATCGCCACCCACTCCGGCGGTGGCGGCCACACCCTGATGGCCGCCCTGCGCCTGCAACTGGCGCACCTGGGTGCCCATGTGGTGGGCCGTCAACTGGTGAGCAACAAGGCCAACCCCGCCAAAGACGCATCAATCCACGACCTGGTGAGTCGCCTGCAGCACCTCGCCGTTCCCCCAGCACTGACCCCCAAGCCATGAGCAACCTGGTCTTCCGCCCCGCCAACGCGCGCTTCCACAGCCAGCTCGACTGGCTCGACAGCTGGCACAGCTTCTCCTTCTCCTCCCACTACGACCCGGCCTGGCTGGGCTTCGGGCCGCTGCGGGTGATCAACGACGACACGATCGCCGCCGGTCGGGGCTTCGGCATGCACCCCCACCGCGACATGGAGATCATCACCGTGATGGTGGACGGCCAGCTCAATCACCGCGACTCGATGGGCCATGCCGAGGTGCTGCGGGCCGGGGAGGTGCAGCGCATGAGCGCCGGCACTGGCGTGGTGCACAGCGAAGTCAACGAAGGCGATCAGCCCTGCCGGCTGTTGCAGGTCTGGATCGAACCCAGCGACACCGGCATCCCGCCGGCCTATGAGCAGAAGCCGTTTGAAATCGATGCGGGGTGGACGCCCCTGCTGGATCCCCAGGGCTCAGATGGCGCGATGGCCATCCACCGCCCGGTGCGACTCTGGCGTGCCCAACCCGCCGCCGGCCAGACATTGCCCCTGGCGATCACCGCCGGTAGCAGCGGCTGGATCCAGCTGATCGCAGGCGGTGGCAGCCTCAACCCCATCGGCGGTGGCGAGGGGATGGAGCTGCAGCGTGGCGATGGCCTGGGCTTCAGTGCCGACGGCAGCGAACGACCCGAGGGCTTCACCGCCGGCCGCCAGGGAGCCGACCTGCTGCTGTTTGAACTGCGCTGATCGGCGGGGTCGGGCGGCATCGCAGCATGGGTGCCCAGATCTGGCAGGCGCGTTGATGCTGCAGCCTCCTCGCGGCTATCTGAGCCTGAGCTGGCTCGGTCTGGTGGCCAATGCGCTGGCCATCCCCCTGGGGGTGCTGGCGATCCTGCGGGAGCCCACCTGGCGGGCTGCGAACATCGCCGTGGGTGCCGGGGCGGTGCTGCCCACGGCCGTGGTGGGCATCGTGGCCTGCGCAGGGCTGCTGGGCTGGCGGGCCTGGGGGCAGATCGTGGCGATCGTGGCCCTCTCGATGAGCCTGGCGGTGAGCCTTCCCTACGGCATCGTGCGCCTGGTGCTGGTGAGCGAGAGCCGGGGCCTCACCGCCCTGCTGGCCGCGCTGCTCTGGGGCGCCAACGTGGCGGTGCTGGTGTTCTGGTGCCGGCCTGCGATTCGCCGCTACCTCACCTGAACCAGCCAGCAGAGCTGGCGTGTATCAGCGCATACATTTGAGGAGCTTGCCAGCGAGCACCCCTCCCGATGCCCAGCCCCCAGCGCTACGCCGCCATTCAGCAGATCCAGCGGCGCCGCCCGGTGGCCACGGCTCCCGCCGCCAGCCTGGAGGAGCTGTGGGCCAGTGATGTCTTCACGCTCGATGCGATGAAGGCTGCCCTCAGCGGGCGGGTGTTCAAGTCGGTGCAGCGCACCATCAAAGAGGGCGGCAAGCTCGATCTCTCGGTGGCCAACGCGGTGGCCGACGCGATGAAGAGCTGGGCGATCAGCCGCGGGGCGCTCTATTACGCCCACGTGTTCTATCCGCTCACCAACTCCACCGCCGAAAAGCACGATGGCTTCATCGCCCCCAAGGGCGACGGCCGGGTGATCACCGCGTTCACCGGCAAGTTGCTGGTGCAGGGTGAGCCCGATGGTTCCTCCTTCCCCAACGGCGGCATCCGCTCCACCTTCGAGGCCCGCGGCTACACCGCCTGGGACATCACGAGCCCGGCCTACCTGATGCAGACGCCCAACGGCGTCACCCTCTGCATCCCCACCGTGTTCGTGAGCTGGACCGGGGAAGCGCTCGACAAGAAAACCCCGCTGCTGCGCTCCAACGCGGCCATGGATCGCCAGGCCCGCCGCCTGCTGGCCCTGCTGGGGGAGCAGGAGATCGCGCCGGTGAACTCCAGCTGCGGCGCCGAGCAGGAGTACTTCCTGGTGGACAACGCCTTCGTGGCCCTGCGCCCCGACCTGCAGCTGGCCGGCCGCACGATCTTTGGCAAACCGTCAGCCAAGGGTCAGCAGTTCGATGACCACTACTTCGGCGCCATTCCGGAGCGGGTGCAGGTGTTCATGCAAGACGTGGAGCACCAGCTCTACAAGCTGGGCGTGCCCGCCAAGACCCGTCACAACGAAGTGGCGCCAGGCCAGTTTGAGATCGCGCCGGTGCATGAGGCGGCCAACGTGGCCACCGACCACCAGCAGCTCACCATGACGGTGCTGCGCAACACGGCCAAGCGCCACGGCTTCACCTGCCTGCTGCACGAAAAGCCCTTCGCCGGCATCAACGGCAGCGGCAAGCACGTGAACTGGTCGATCGGCAACGCCACCCAGGGCAACCTGCTCGATCCCGGCAAGACACCCCACGCCAATCTGCAGTTCCTGCTGTTCTGCGCCGCCGTGATCCGCGGCGTGCATCTCTATGGCCCGCTGCTGCGCTCGGTGGTGGCCACCGCGGGCAACGATCACCGCCTCGGGGCCAACGAGGCACCGCCCGCCATCATTTCGGTGTATCTCGGCAGCCAGCTCGAGGACGTGTTCAACCAGATCCGCGAAGGCCAGCTCACCGGCTCCACCAAGGGCGGCACCATGGCCCTCGGGGTCGACACCCTGCCGGAGTTCACCAAGGATCCGGGCGATCGCAACCGCACCTCTCCCTTCGCCTTCACCGGCAACCGCTTCGAGTTCCGCGCCGTGGGCTCCGGCCAGTCGGTGGCCGGTCCACTGGTGGCGATGAACACGGTGCTGGCCGATTCGATCGGCTGGATGGCCGACCAGCTGGATGCCCACCTGCGGAGCGGTGAAGAGCTGAATGCCGCCGCTTCGGCGGTGCTGCAACAGGTGATGCGCGAGCACGGCGCCGTGGTGTTCGGCGGCGACGGCTATTCCTCCCAATGGCACCAGAAGGCAGTGGCCGAACGGGGTCTGGAGAACCTGCCCACCTGCGCCGAGGCCCTGCCGGTGCTGCGCCGCCCTGAGGTGCGCGAGCTGTTCGAACGCCAGGGGGTGCTCAGCGCGGTGGAGCTGGAGAGCCGCTTCGCCGTGTATGCCGAGCAATACGCCCTGGCCATCGAGGTGGAGTGCAAGCTGGCGTTGCAGATGGCCCGCACCCAGGTGTATCCAGCGGCCGTGCGCTACCTGAGCGAGCTGGCCACGGCCCTGCAGGAGCAGCAGGCCATGGGCCTGCAGCCCAGCCTGGCGGTGCGCAACCGCATCGGCGAGCTGCTACACCAGCTCAACAACGGCTGCGACGCCCTGGAGCAGGCCCTCGAGGCCACGCCCCACGACAGCGAAGACCACATCCGCCACTGCGCGAGTCAGCTGATGCCCCTGCTGGGCGAGCTGCGCAGTGCCGTGGATGGGCTGGAGACCCTGGTCGACGACAACCTCTGGCCCCTGCCCAGCTACCAGGAGATGCTGTTCATCCGCTGAGCGGCACCAGAAGATGTTGTGAAGGTGACAGTTCTTGGCTGTCACAGCGATCAGGATGGCCGTGCGGTCGGGTGCTGTGCCCGCCGTTCCTGTTCGCCATATCCCTCCATGTCTCAACTGCGTCAATACCGCCTGGTGGATCGCGAAGGCGCTCCCCACCCCGTGCTCGACGACCTCTACGAATCCCTCGATGCCGCCTGGACTGAGGCGGTGGTGTGGTGGAACCAACAGTTCGGCACCACCACCGGCCCGATGGAGATCGGCGTTGAGGTGAGCACCCAGAGCGGCGGCTGGCGCACGCTCCGCTACCCGGGCAGTTAGGCCACCTGCACGCCCTTCCAGAAGGCCACCCGACCCTTGATCTGGGCCGCCGCTGCCTTGGGCTCCGGGTAGTACCAGCAGGCATTGGCGTTCACCTGACCGTCCACCACCACGTCGTAGTAGTGGGCCGTCCCCTTCCAGCCGCACACACTGGTGTGGCTGGAGTCACGCACCAGGGCCCGATCCAGCGACTCGGCAGGGAAATAGGCGTTGCCCTCCACCGTCACGATGTCGTTGCTGGCCGCGATCACGCGGCCCTTCCAGCGCGCTTCCATGGCAGATCCCTGAACAGATTCAAGGGCCAATTGTGGCGATCGCCGCCGGGGCCGGGGGTGGCGGAAGCAGCGGCGGCAGATGGGGCGTGGGATCCAGGGCTGTGAGTGCGGCTGCGTCAGTGCCGCCGCGCTGGCGCAACTCAAAATGCAGGTGGGGGCCGCTGGCCGCACCGCTCATGCCCACCCGGCCGATCGGCATCCCCGCCTCCACCGCCTCACCGGGTTGCACCAGCACCTCGGAGAGATGGGCATAGAGGGTTTCAAGGCCCTGGCCATGGTCGATCAACACGCTGAGCCCATAGCCACCCACGGTGTCCACCAGGCGCACCTGGCCGGCCCGGGCGGCCAGCACCGGCGTACCGGTGGCGGCCGCCAGATCCACGCCGGTGTGCATCCGCCAGGCGCGGCGGCTGTCACTCCAGCGCCAGCCCCAGGGATCGATACGCTCAGCCAACCGGCCCAGCGGGTAGAGCAGTCGCAGCTGCCGCAGCTCCGGAGTGGCTGGCACCGAGGTCGCCAACGCCGCAGCCGGGCTGGCGCTGGGCAGCAGCACATCGGCCACGGCCACCTGGGCCGGCACCAGCTCAGGGCGGGGCCGGGTCTCGGCGGCACCGGCAGCACCGACGGCGATGGCCAGCAGCGGCATCAGACCGCGCATGACCCCCTGCTGCATCACCACCAGTCGTTCAGGCCGTAGATGCGCAGGGTGCCGAATCCCAGCGGCGTTGGCGAGGGGTTGGGGCCAGCTGGGAACGCGGTCACCTGGAACATGTAGGTGTCGGCCTGCGACGGATTGGCCCAGGGCTTGATCGCCACCGTGACGGTGCTACGGGGCGGCACCGGCTCCGCAAAGCGGATGGTGAAGCGCCGGGTGGCCTGATCAAAGCTGGCGCTCACGGGCACCGTGGCGCCACGGGCGCGGGGCCGACCGAGGAAGGCGTGGGTGCGCTCCACGGCGAAGGGGAACTGCCAATCCGCCCCGCGGGTCTGCTGGATCTGCAGCCCGCCGAGCGAGGCACCGGCCGCGGGATCGAGCTCCACCGTGAAGTAGTACTCCGCGTGGGTGTCCCACACGTTGGTGTAGTAGCTCACCAGATCCACCTTCCACGGTGGCTTGCGGAAGTAGGTGGAGTCGTTGAGCTCCAGGGCATGGGCCGGAGCCAGCGGCGACAGCGGCGGAAGCCCAGCGCCGAGCAGGGCCAGTCCCACCAGCGGTGCCCAGAGCAGACGTTTCACCATCGCGAGCGACAGCAGCTGGCCAGACGCTACGGAGGTTCTCCGTTCAGGCCACCTTGGCTGCAGCAACCTGCAGAAATGGGCGCGGATCCTGATCGCGGCGGTGCTGCGCGGGGATCGGCTCGCCCTGGGCCTGGGGCGTCGTGGGATCCAGCAGAGCCGTGGCCTCCAGGGCCTGGCGCAGCCGGCGGGCCGCATGCAGCGGCAGGTCGCGGGGCACGCTGATCCGATCGCGCAGATAGCGCAAGCCCGCCGCGCTGCCGGCTGGAGGCACCACCATCTCGCCCGTGGCCAGCCCGCTGAGCGCGCAGCGCAGGGCCGGATCGAACAGCTCGGCCGCCAGGGGATTGCGGGCGGTGATCGCCTGGCGGTGCTTCAGCACGCGGGCGATCGCCACGGCCGCCGCATCGCCGGGCTCGCTCTGGGAGGTTTCCGGATCCGGCGCGGCGATCGGCCAGGGCCCCCGGTCGATGCGACTGGCCAGGTCGCGCTGGGCCGGTTCGCCGTTGGCGTGACAGCCGCCCATCTGGGGCGGCAGGTCGTGGGCATGGGTGTGGAAATCGCTCTGGGTGCCCAGGTAGGTGGGGCGCTGCTCCAGGGCCTGGAACCAGCGATCGATCGCCGGATGCTCCTGCCGCAGCAGATAGCCCTTGTAGAAGGCCAGCGACGCGTTCATCCGCTCCACGTAGGGCACGAACACCGCATCGGCGGTGCCGAACTCCGGGCCCAGCAGGAACGGGCCGCCCTCGGCCTGCAGCGCCCGCTCCATCGCCTGGGCCAGCTGGCGGAACTGCTCGCGGGCCTCCGCATCGGAGCGCCCACTGTGGGGATAGCAGAGCCACTGGCACCAGGCCCGGAACAGCAGGCGCTCCAGCCGGCGCAGCGGCAGCACCTGGGGATCGTGCATGCCGGGGCCAAGGCTGCCGAAGGCCGCCTCCAGGGCCTCCAGAATCCGGTCGCTCTCCGTGATAGTCCGCCCGTCAAGGTCCAGGGCGGGCAGCATGCCGGAGGGCACCAGCTGCTTGTACCAGCGCTCCTTCTCGCCATAGCAGAACATCGTGACCTTGCGGATCCGGTAGGGGATCCGCCGCTCCTCCAGCCACAGCCAGATCTTCTGGCAATAGGGGCACCAGGCGTGGTGGTCGCGGAACAGGGTGACCCGCACCGCGCTCTCGTCCTGGCCGAACAGCCGCAGGGTGGCCTGGGGATTGGTGGGGCCGTTGACGCGGTCGAGTTCGGGGGCGGCATGGGCCTGCAGCGCGTCCCAGCTGAGGGCAGCGGCGGTCATGGCGGGCAGGGCTGGGGCGGGGCGAATCCTGGCGCGGCTCGCGGCAGCCCGGGCCGCTGCCTAGGGTCCAACGGACACGTGTGTCGCTTCATTACCCATGTTTGACGCCTTCACCAAGGTGGTGGCCCAGGCTGATGCCCGGGGCGAATTTCTGAGCGCCGGCCAGATTGATGCCCTGGCGGCCATGGTTGCCGACAGCAACAAGCGCATGGACGCGGTGAACCGCATCACCTCCAACGCCTCCAAGATCGTCACCAACGCGGCCCGCGAACTCT
>VFQS010001887.1_pt1 | contig 18146 bp, 25 predicted proteins | sample 3512361 | NCBI WGS metagenome assembly VFQS01 (sample SAMN10412375, study PRJNA504923) | tailings metagenome | isolation source: Relicate 1 Philex TSF3 active mining | place: Philippines
AACAAGGCACCACACTCAAGCGTTTCACCGCCCGCGCCAAAGGCCGTGGCAACCGTATCAGCAAGCCCACATGCCACGTGTATGTGACGGTTGGCAACTGAAAGGCCTAGGAAGAATATGGGACAAAAAATCCATCCTACCGGCTTCCGCCTTGCGGTCAGCCGCAACTGGGCAAGCCGTTGGTACGCAAGCAACCGTGATTTCGCCGGCATGTTGGCCGAAGACATCAAGGTTCGTGAATACCTCAAGGCTAAGTTGAAGAACGCTGCTGTAGCACGCGTCCTCATCGAGCGCCCCGCTAAAAATGCACGCATCACAATTTTCTCGGCTCGTCCTGGTGTTGTGATCGGCAAAAAAGGCGAAGACATCGAGAGCTTGAAAAAAGAACTCGCCGCTCGTTTGGGCGTGCCAGTGGCAGTGAACATCGAAGAAGTGCGCAAGCCCGAAATCGATGCCCAACTGATTGCTGACAGCATCACACAACAGCTCGAAAAGCGGATCATGTTCCGCCGCGCCATGAAGCGCGCCATGCAAAACGCCATGCGTCTGGGTGCTCTGGGCATCAAGATCATGTCTGCTGGCCGTCTGAACGGTATCGAGATCGCACGTACAGAGTGGTACCGTGAAGGCCGCGTGCCTTTGCACACTCTGCGCGCTGACATTGACTACGGTACTTCTGAAGCCAAGACCACCTACGGTGTCATCGGTGTGAAGGTCTGGGTCTACAAGGGTGACAACCTGGGTCGCAACGATGCACCCGCTTTGGCTGAACCCCGTCAAGAAGAAGAGCGTCGCCCACGTGGCCCGCGTCGTGATGCTCGCCCGGGTGACCGTGCAGGCCGCGGTGCACCCCGTCGTGCTGGCGGTACCAACACAGCACCTGTTGACGGCAGCGACAAGCCCGCCGAAGCAGGTGGTGATGTCAAACCCACCGTTAAGCGCGTACGCAAAGTCGCCGCGCCAGCTGCAGCAGCTGACGGTGCTAAAGGAGAGTAAACATGCTGCAACCCGCTCGCAGAAAGTTCCGTAAGGAACAAAAAGGCCGCAACACCGGCGTCGCAACCCGTGGCAACACGGTTGCGTTTGGTGATTTCGGTTTGAAGTCCACCGACCGCGGCCGTTTGACGGCCCGTCAGATCGAAGCTGCACGTCGTGCAATTTCACGTCACGTGAAGCGTGGCGGCCGTATCTGGATTCGTGTGTTCCCTGACAAGCCCATCTCTACAAAACCTGCAGAGGTTCGTATGGGTAACGGTAAGGGCAACCCAGAGTACTACGTGGCTGAGATTCAGCCCGGTAAGGTGTTGTATGAAATCGTTGGCGTGCCAGAGCAATTGGCCCGTGAAGCGTTTAAATTGGCCGCAGCCAAACTGCCCTTGCGCACGACCTTTGTCGCACGCATGATTGGCCAGTAATTCAGGAGAACTCACAATGAACACAACTGAACTGCGCACCCAAGACGAAGCTGGTTTGGCGAAAGAAATCAAGGATCTGCAAAGAGCCCATTTCAATTTGCGCATGCAAAAAGCCACTCAGCAACTCGGCAACACGAACCAACTGCGCGAAACTCGCCGCAGCATCGCTCGTGCCAAAACCATCCTTGCTGAAAAGCAAGCCGCCAAATAAGGAGTGACCATGACGGAAGCTAAAACATCCCTCAAGCGCACCTTGATCGGCAAGGTGGTCAGCGACAAACGCGCCAAAACCGTGACGGTGTTGGTGGAGCGTCGCGTGAAGCATGCTTTGTACGGCAAGATTGTTGCCAAATCAAGCAAGTACCACGCACATGACGAAACAGGACAATTCGGTTTGGGCGACGTGATCGAGATCACCGAGAGCAAGCCAATTTCCAAAACCAAAAACTGGGTTGCAACCCGTTTGGTCGAAAAGGCAGCAGTGGTTTAAGCTTAATCAGCTTGCATTCTGCAAACCTTGTCAAAACGACTCACAATTGTGAGTCGTTTTTTTTTCGTCTGTGCTTTTGATGGCGCAGGCATACAGACATCCACTGAACCATTTTTAAAGGACACACCATGATCAAAGTTGGCGACACACTTCCTGCAGTGACATTGACAGAATTCGTTGAAGTAGAAGGCAATGGTTGCAGCATTGGCCCCAACCCCGTCGATGTTGCAAAAGCGTCCGCTGGTAAGACCATCGCATTGTTTGCGCTGCCTGGCGCTTTCACACCCACATGCTCTGCCAAGCACGTACCCGGTTATGTGGCGCAATACGATGCTTTGGTGGCTGCTGGGGTCGATGAGATTTGGTGTGTGAGCGTGAACGATGCATTCGTGATGGGCGCTTGGGGCCGTGAACAAAAAAGCACAGGCAAGGTGCGCATGATGGGCGACGGCAGTGCCGAATTCACCAAGGCTACAGGCTTGACATTGGACCTCACTGCCCGCGGCATGGGTTTGCGCAGTAACCGTTATTCAATGTTGGTCAAAGACGGCAAAGTGGCCAGCTTGAACATCGAAGGCCCTGGCAAATTTGAAGTCAGCGATGCTGACACCATGTTGGCACAAGTCAAGGGCTAATCAAGCCACTTCCCCCTTCTGCGTAGAAGGGGGAAGACCAAAAAACACAGTGATGAGCCACAAAGCTCATCCTGTTACAACATCACTTTAAGATAGTGTGCACCCGGCAAGGGGTTGTGATAGTAGGGTGGAATTTCTTCAAACCCTAAGTCTTCATAGAGTGCGCGTGCTGTTTCCATTTCGTCAAGCGTGTCGAGGAGCACACAACTGTAATCGCATTGCCGTGCCGCATCCAAAATTGCTTCTGCCAGCAAGCGACCCAAACCCATTCGACGATAGGCAGGGCGCACATACAGACGTTTCATTTCCGAGGCATTCGGGTCATCTGCAGAATCGAGGGGTCGCAATGCGCAACAACCAGCCACTTGTTGGTTGACCATGGCCAATAGCAGTGCGCCTCTGGGTGCAGCGTATTCACCTGGTAAGCCTTGCAACTCGGCTTCAAAGTCCTGAAAGCACAAGTCAACATTGAGTGAATGCGCGTACTCCATGAAAATATGACGCACAGCCGCTATGTCTTCAGGGGTGCTGGGCGTTACAAGCGCGACGGTGGGTTGGGGTAATTCAGACAAAAGTAAACGGTGGATAGTTTAGAAAAGTGTAGCGTCAAAAGTGCATCTCTAAAGGACCACGACACCCGGATTGATCAGGAGAAATACCAAGCCGGACGAAAGCGCCAAACAAGCCAAGGCTTTCAACCAATCTCTGCCTGTGTCGCGAGACGCAACGGCGGGTGTGTCCGTTGGCTTGTCACCTTGCAGCATGGCGAGCGGCAGGTTTTCTTTGAGCTTGAAAAAATGCCAAGTGATGGCAACCAAGTGAATGGCGACCAACAGCAAAACAAAGGCTTTGCCATAACCCTTGTGCCATTGAGTGGCCAAAGCGATGGTGCTGCCAGAAGCCCATACGGTCAAGGGCCCTGCATTGGCGATCTCATCATCACTGAACAGCCCTGTCCCCACTTGCAGCGACAGCAAGCCCATGATGGCCAGCACAGACAGAGAACCTAAAGGGTTGTGTCCTAGATAGTGACGTGGGCTGGGCATGGCTGAAATATAAGCGCGCAGTTCACTGGGCGAGCAAGACAACTGGCGCCATCTAGACCAGTGACCGCCCACAAATCCCCACATGATTCTGAACATCAACAAACTCAAAACGGCATAGCCACAGCGAAAGTGCCACACCATGGCGTTGCCGCCAACATTGCCCGTGATGACCAAACACACAAGGAGCAGCGCGAGTGACCAGTGAAAAAATCGGGTGGGCAAGTCCCAAACTCGAACTTTCGTCATAACAGTACTTTCAGCAAGGGAGTGACCTGCAAAAAAATGAAAAACATGCGAAACTGTAAAGCACCACCACCCTCCATGGAAGACTTATGAAAAAACTAAACAGCGTTGCCACTGCTTTGTTGGCTTTGATGTTGGCATTGCCAGCAACCGCACAATTTGCAAAACCTGAAGATGCCATCAAATACCGCAAAGCCAGCTTTACGGTCATGGCTGCACACTTTGGTCGCGTCGGCGCCATGGCTTCCGGGCGAGCCCCTTACGATGCCAAAGCAGCCGCCGAAAATGCAGACATTGCGGCTGCCATGGCAAAACTGCCTTGGGCCGCATTTACAGAAGGCAGCGACAAGGGCGAGACACGTGCTAAACCAGACATTTGGAAAGACAGCGACAAGTAGAAAGAGGCTGCAGACAAGATGCAAGCCGAAATGGTCAAATTGTCTGCAGCCGCCAAAGCTGGCAATGTGGACGCTTTGAAAACGGCCTTTGGTCCTGCTGCTGCTACCTGCAAAGGCTGTCACGACAACTTCCGCAAGGAGTGAGGTTTGATTAAGTTGCGCAAGCCTTTATCAAGTTGAACAAGTCAACAGCAGCGCAGTTAATTCTTTCGGGGCACTGATCATGGGGTCGTGCCCTGTTTTCATTTCAATCACGCGGGAATTGGGAAGCCATTGGCCATCCCAAAACTGAGGATCGATCACGCGTCGTCGAACTGCATCAATGGTTGCCAAAGGTGGCACAGTGCAATTGATGAAGGTTCTGGGAACGCTGGCAACACGCGCTGGATCGAAATTCAGAACATGCTGATAGGTGCCCCCTGGATGCGGTGTTTGCTGTCTTCGTACCCACTCGTAGCCCTCGGCGCTCAGTCCGAACACAGAGGGATCGGGTGGTGGAAAACTGTTGTTGATGCTCTCTTGGGCGGCATCAATGCGTGCCTTTTGCGTTGCACTGGCGTGCGTGCTGCTCCAAGTTTCGCCCGGTTTTGGAACCACCGCATCCAAATAGACCAAGTGCTTGAGTTGGTGGGCCCGTCGATCGGCCACAGCCGTGCCCAGCATGCCCGCATAAGAATGCACCACCAAAATGGCGTCGTTCATTTCTTCTGCATCCAAGGCTTGCAGCACATCTTGAATGTGCGTTTCTAAATCGATGCCGCGGTGCAAGAGGTGCGATCGCTCACCCAAGCCAGTCAAGGTGATGGCGTGTGCACTGTGGCCTGCGCGAATCAAACCCTCTGTGACATGACGCCAACACCAAGCGCCGTGCCATGCGCCGTGAACCAACAAATACTGTGCCATCAGATCACGCCTTTGTTTTGCAATTGTTCAATGTGAGTTGCGTCATAGCCCAATACCTCTTGTAGCAACTGCGATGTGTGTTGCCCCAATTGAGGCGGCACGTGGTCTTGTCGCACGGGCGTGAGGCTGAGTTTGAGAGGACTTGCCACCAACTTCAAATCTGGTTGATGGGCATGCTGCCAAGTGCTCACCATGTTGCGCGCAGCCACCTGCGGGTCGGCAAACACTTCGGCCAGATTGTTGATGGCACCACAGGGCACCTTGGCGGCTTCTAGCGCAGACAACCAATCGGCTTTGGTGCGAGTGAGCATGATTTGCTCAAGCATGGGAACCAAAATTGCACGGTTTTTAACCCGTGCGGTATTTTTGGCAAATCGTTCATCTAGGGCCAACTCAGGACGACCCGCAACGGCACAAAATTTGGCGTACTGACCGTCATTGCCCACAGCCAAAATCAAATGGTCGCGACTGCCCGCCTCAGCTTGAGCTGGCGCCTTCACTTCAAAGACTTGATAGGGCACGATGTTTTGATGCGCGTTACCCGCACGGCCAGGTGTTTTGCCGCTGACCAAATAATTGGCACCCAAGTTGGCCAACATGGCCACTTGCGTGTCTAGCAAGGCCATGTCAAGGTACTGCCCATCACCGGTTTTTTCGGCATGTCGGAGCGCTGCCAAAATACCCACGGTAGCGTACATGCCAGTGAACAAATCGGCCACCGCCACCCCTACTTTTTGGGGGCCACCGCCCAGGTCATCGCGCTCGCCGGTGACGCTCATCAAACCGCCAATGCCTTGTACGGCATAGTCGTAACCTGCACGGTCGCTGTAGGGCCCGGTTTGACCAAACCCCGTGACACTGCAATAAACCAACTTGGGGTTGAGGACCTTCAAGCTGGCATAGTCCAAGCCATAACGGGCCATGTCGCCGACCTTGAAGTTTTCGATGAAAACGTCGCAATGCACCACCAGCTCACGGATCAAAGCCTGACCTTCAGGCTTTGAAATATCACATGTCAGTGAGCGCTTATTTCTGTTGGTTCCCAAATAATAAGCGGCCTCAGGCGTGTCATTGCCTTGCGCATCTTTGAGAAAGGGCGGGCCCCAACTGCGCGTGTCGTCGCCGGCACCGGGACGCTCAATTTTGATCACGTCGGCCCCGAGGTCGGCCAATGTTTGGGTACACCACGGGCCCGCGAGCACGCGGGAGAGGTCGAGAATGCGGATGCCATCAAGTGAATTCATGCCCTGATTGTCGCGAAAAATCATCACACCTGCAGGCACCGATAATGGGCGCATGCACGAAATTATTGAAAGCCTGTCATGACAGCGCATCAGAACCCTTCCCCCATGTTGGCGCAGCGGCAAATGGTGGGGGTTTTTTTGGTCTTTGCCTTTGCTTACTTTTTGTCCACCTTGATGCGCGCCATCACGGCGACTTTGTCGCCTGCTCTCACACAAGAGTTGTCTTTGTCGGCACAAGATTTGGGTTTGTTGGCAGGGGGTTATTTTTTGGGGTTCTCTGCGACTCAATTGCCTTTGGGCAAGTGGCTAGATCGCTATGGTCCCAAAACAGTGATCATGTCATTCTTGGTCATTGCCGTTTTAGGGTGTACTGCATTTGCAACGGCGAACAGCTTTTTGGGTTTGTGGCTTGCGCGGTTTTTATGTGGCGTTGGGGTCAGCGCATGTCTGATGGCGCCTTTGACAGGGTACCGGAGATGGATGGATGCAGGCGCCCAATTGCGCGCCAATTCTTGGATGCTCATGACCGGCTCTTTGGGCATGTTGGCTTCCACATTGCCGGTGCAGTGGTTGATGCCCTTCACAGGATGGCGCGCCATCTTTGCCGCGTTGGCCGGTCTGGTGGTGTTGGCCATTTTCTTGATTTACAAAGTGGTTCCAATTTGGGAGAAGCCGCAAGCCAACCTTAACCCTTCAGCGCAAGAAGAGAAGGGTTATGGCCCTGTTTGGCGCAATGCTTATTTTTGGCGAATGGCTCCCGTGGGTTTCTTTTGCTATGCCGGCATGTTGGCTGTTCAAACTTTGTGGGCAGGCCCATGGATGACCGTGGTGGGCGGCTACACACCCTTGTCGGCCGCAACGGGATTGTTTGCCATCAACCTTTGTATGTTGGTCACTTTTTGGGTGTGGGGTTTGATTACCCCGCGTCTGTCCAAACGCGGCATTTCAGCCAATCAATTGATTGCGTGGGGGCAACCGCTGAGTTTTGCCGTGTTATTTGGGGTGATTTGGCTTGGCCCAGATTTGGGTGCAGGCACTGCGGCAGCTTTGGCGTTGTTTTGCATGGCCAGTACCTTTGTAGCGTTGGCACAGCCTGCCGTGGGCATGGCTTATCCGCCCCACCTTGCGGGCCGCGCACTGTCTGCCTACAACTTGGTGATCTTTGTGGGTGTGTTTGTGGTGCAATGGGGCATTGGCCTTGGCATTGACTTCTTCAAGTCATTGGGTTGGTCGCCTGTTTTGTCGTTTCAGTCAGCTTTCTCGGTCTTTGGTTTGTGTGCGGTTTTGTCCTATGTTTATTTTCATTGGGCAAACCGCGATAATTCGGCATGATCGGAATTCTCATCGTCGCCCATGCGCCTTTGGCCTCTGCCTTGCGTGATTGCGCTTTGCATGTCTATCCGGAGTGTGCTTCGGGCGTTCAAGCCTTGGACATTTTGCCCAATGCCAGTCCTGAGGAAAGCTTGTTGTTGGCCAAAGCTGCCATGGCCAAGCTGAACACCCCCGAAGTGTTGATGTTGAGCGATGTGTTTGGCGCAACGCCTTCCAATGTGGCGCAAAAACTCAACGATGGCATTGACACCCGATTGTTGGCGGGCGTTAATTTGCCCATGCTGCTGCGCAGCGTGTGTTATCGACATGAATCGCTAGATGCTTTGGCAACCCGCGCACAGGCAGGCGGTGCGCAAGGCATCATGCCCGTAGGTTGTACCGCACCTCAAAATCAAACTGGACCTCGACATGCCCCAAGCTACCACGACCATCAGCAATAAGCTCGGGCTGCATGCGCGTGCTTCTGCCAAGCTGACCAAGTTGGCAGGCAGTTTTCCGTGTGAAGTTTGGATGGCCAAAGGAGAGCGCCGTGTCAATGCCAAAAGCATCATGGGTGTGATGATGTTGGCGGCCGGCATTGGCAGTGAAGTGGTCATTGATACCGATGGTGAACAAGCCCAAGAAGCTTTGGATGCTTTGCTGGCTTTGATTGCTGACAAATTTGGTGAGGGCGAATGACATTCAGCATCCATGGCTTGGCGGTAGCCCGAGGCATCGCCATTGGTCGCGCGGTACTGGTTGCTTCCAGCCGCGTTGACGTTGCGCATTACTTCATTCAACCAGAACAAGTTGACGCTGAAATTGCCCGTTTGCGCCAAGCGCGTGACGCCGTGGTCGATGAACTTAAACGCTTGCAAAAAGATTTAACCGACGATGCCCCGCCAGAGTTGGGTGCACTGCTCGATGTGCACTTGATGCTGCTTGAGGATGAAAGCTTATCCTTGGGTGTCAAGCACTGGATTGAAAACAGGCTGTACAACGCCGAATGGGCCGTCAGCAGTCAGATGGAAGTGATTGGTCGCCAGTTCGACGACATGGAAGATGCGTATTTGCGTGAACGCAAATCTGATCTTGAGCAAGTGACCGAGCGAGTTCTGCATTTTCTGAAAGGTGGCACATCACCCGTGGTGCGCACCAAGCCGAATGTGAGACCTCAACAAGAATTGCAACTGGGCGACACCATGGATGTGCCGCTGGTGTTGGTAGCACACGATTTGTCGCCTGCCGACATGCTGCAATTCAAGCAAAGTGTGTTCACGGGTTTTGTGACCGATGTGGGCGGCAAGACCTCGCACACCGCCATTGTGGCTCGCAGCTTGGACATTCCTGCCGTGGTGGGCGCACGCAGTGCCAGCCAACTGATTCGGCAAGACGATTGGATCATCATCGATGGCGACATGGGCGTGGTCATTGTCGACCCCTCTCCCATCATCTTGGCGGAATATGGCTTCAAGCAGCGTCAAGGCGACTTGGAGCGCGAACGCCTTACCCGATTGCGTCATACGCCGGCGGTCACATTGGATGGCCAAAAAATTGAACTGCTGGCCAACATTGAAATGCCAGAAGATGCAGACGCGGCCATCTTGGTCGGTGCTGTAGGCGTTGGCTTGTTTCGAAGCGAGTTCTTGTTCATGGGCCGGCAAGGTGATTTGCCGGGTGAAGAAGAGCAGTTTCAGCAATACCGCCGCGCGGTTGATGGCATGCAAGGTTTGCCAGTCACCATTCGCACGGTAGACGTGGGTGCCGACAAACCCTTGGATGAAGCGCGTCACGATGCTGCGCACTTGAATCCAGCTTTAGGTTTGCGCGCCATTCGTTGGAGTTTGGCCGATCCCGAAATGTTTTTAACCCAACTGCGCGCTATTTTGCGTGCGGCCGCTTTGGGCAAAGTGAACTTGCTGGTACCCATGTTGGCGCATGCCAGCGAAATTCATCAAACACTGGCACTGGTCAAGCAAGCGCAGCTTGATTTAGACGCACGCGGCGTGGCCTATGGCCAAGTCCGCTTAGGCGCCATGATTGAAATTCCAGCCGCCGCTTTGTCCTTGAAATTGTTCTTGAAGCATTTTGATTTCTTGTCAATTGGCACCAACGACTTGATTCAATACACCTTGGCCATTGACCGCGCTGACGAGAGCGTGGCGCATTTGTACGACCCCTTGCACCCGGCGGTGTTGCGTTTGGTGGCAGACACCATTCGCGAAGGTGCTGCGCAAGGTAAAAGCGTGTCGGTGTGTGGCGAGATGGCGGGCGATGTCAACATGACGCGCTTGTTATTGGGCATGGGTTTGCGCAGTTTCTCAATGCACCCATCACAAGTCTTGTTGGTCAAACAACAAATATTGCGAGCCGACACCGAAAAACTCAAAGCACTCGCCCAGCAAGTGCTGGACTCAGAAGACCCCGCCAGCTTATTATTTGGGCAATGACGACGCTTCCTTGCCGTCAAAGTGCGGATCGTTGGCGGCATCTTGCAGCCCGGTATTTCGGCCAAACCACGCACCACCCACAATCAAAAAGCCAGCCCAAGCCACGAGCGGTGTGAGTGCCTCTTGACGGTCGATCAGTAAGAGCACCGTAGAGCCCAAGGGTGTGATAAAGCTGAGTAAACCGATCTGTTGAGCATGGCCATTTTTGAGTGCGGCATCCCACAGGTAAAAGGCCACGCCCAAGGGCCCAAGTCCCATCCAAAGTAATAGTCCAGCATCTTGGGCAGTCAATGCCACTGGCGTTTCGAGTGCAAAGTGGCACCCCAAAGACAGCAAGCCAGATACCAACCCAAAGCTGCCAATGGCAGCCGTGTGAAAGGTTTGAACACGCTGGGTCAGTAGCGAGTAGGTGGCCCAAATGAAAGCGGAAGCCAAGGCTGCCAGATAACCCATCTCGAAATCTGCGCTGATGGATTTGCCGCCAGTCATGACCAGGGCCGCGCCTGCAAATCCTGCAAATGCTGCAATCACTTGGCGTAATTGGAGGCGGGTGTTTTTATTGAACAAGGGTGCCAGCACCACGATCAACAATGGCCAAAGGTAGTTGACCAAATTGGCCTGCACGGCTGGTGCTGTTCTGAATGCAACAAACAGCAAAAAATGATAACCAAACAAACCGTAAATGCCCAGTGCCAAAGTGGAGGCTGGCACGATGGCCAAGCGCCACTTGAAGCCAGACCAAGGCAGGGCCACCCAGCTGCCTATCAGCAAAGCGCAGCCCGCTGTTAAAAAAGGCGGTAGGTGTGACAAACGCACTCCCACTGGGGCCAGTGTGGCCCACAGCGCGATAGCGCCCAAGGCAAGCCACGTTGCGCGAACGGACGCTTTCAACGGGGCAAACTCGCGCCGTGCGCCTGTTGGTCGGCGTGATAACTGGATCGAACCATGGCGCCCACAGCGGCATGCTTGAAGCCCATGTCGTAGGCCTTTTCTTCAAACATCTTGAAGGTGTCGGGGTGTACGTAGCGCTTCACTGGCAGGTGACTGTTGGACGGTGCCAAGTACTGACCGAGGGTGAGCATGTCGATGTTGTGTTCTCGCATCTCGCGCATCACAGCCAAAATTTCCTCATCGGTTTCACCCAGGCCCACCATCAAGCCTGATTTGGTGGGAACGTTGGGGAAAAGTGCCTTGAATTTTTTCAAGAGCTGCAAGGAGAACTGAAAGTCTGAGCCTGGGCGCACTTCTTTGTACAAACGCGGCACGGTTTCTAAGTTATGGTTCATGACATCGGGTGGTGCCGCTTTCAAAATTTCCAAGGCGCGATCGTCGCGACCGCGGAAGTCGGGTACCAACACTTCAATTTGGGTCTGTGGCGACAATGCACGCGTTTCGCGAATGCAATCGACAAAGTGACCCGCGCCACCATCGCGCAAGTCGTCGCGGTCAACACTGGTGATCACGACGTAGCTGAGTTTTAAATCGGCAATGGTGCGTGCCAAGTTGCCCGGTTCGTTCACATCCAATGGATCGGGGCGGCCATGGCCCACATCGCAGAAGGGGCAACGGCGTGTGCACTTGTCGCCCATGATCATGAAGGTGGCCGTGCCTTTGCCAAAGCATTCACCAATGTTGGGGCAACTGGCTTCTTCGCACACCGTGACCAATTTGTTTTTGCGGAGGATGTCTTTGATTTCGTAAAAACGAGTGGTGGGTGAGCCGGCTTTGACGCGAATCCATTCGGGCTTTTTCAGCACTTCACCGGGTTCAACTTTGATCGGGATGCGAGATAACTTGGCCGCAGCTTTTTGCTTGGCGGATGCATCGTAGTTTTCGACAGTTTGCGCTTCACGCACCACATTGCGGACAGCGTCAGTATCTTTGGTCATTGCATTCTTTCAGTGTCGAAGGCACGGTTGAGTTCATCATCAAGGCGATAGCAGGGGCGCGAGTTTGTGCGCCAAGACATCGGCTGCTTCTTCCCAAGATGTGTTGACCCCCATTGTAAAAAGGTCCACGGTTTGCAAACCAGCATAGCCGCAGGGATTGATGCGTTGGAAGGGTTCAAGGTCCATCTTCACGTTCAGGGCCAAGCCATGGTAAGCGCATTGCCGGCTGACTTTGATGCCCAGTGCGCTGATCTTGCCAAGGCCCTTGAAGGGGTCGCCAGGCACCACGGGACCCGTCAGCGCGGTGTGTGCAAAAGGGTCGGCCAAGCGCACATAGATGCCAGGGGCGTTGGGCACGCGATGGCCCGTGACGCCAAAATGTGCCAAGGTCCGAATGACGGCCTCTTCTAAGCGGTAAACGTATTCTTTGACGAAATAGCCGGCGCGCTGCAAGTTCAACAGGGGGTAGGCCATCACTTGGCCAGGACCATGATAAGTGACCTGTCCGCCGCGGTTGGTGGCAATGACAGGAATGTTGCCGGCGTTGAGTACATGCCCTGCTAGTCCAGCCAATCCTTGCGTAAAGACGGGCGAGTGTTCACAAAGCCAAAGCTCGTCCGCTGTATCAGTCGTTCTTTGAGCCGTGAAGTCTTGCATGGCCTGATAAGTGCCACCATAGTCCACAAGGCCGAGGCGTTTGACCAACATGAGGCAGGGGTTAAAGGGCTACTTTGACCATGGGATGGCTGGTCAAGGCGCGGTACATGTTGTCGAGTTGATCGCGACTGGTCGCCCTGATGGTGAGGGTCACACTGAGGTAATTGCCTGCTTTGCTAGGCCGCATTTCGATGGTGGCAGGGTTAAAGCCTGGATCAAATTGCTTGGCCAGTTCCGCCATGGCCTCGGCAAACCCATCCACGCGTGCGCCCATGACTTTGATGGGAAAGTCGCAGGGGTATTCAATCAATGATTCTTTGCGAGGATCGCCTGGGATAGGGGGCGTTTGAGGAGCGCTCATGAAGTGGTTTTTGATGTGAGTTAACGCCAGATGACCACGGCACCGATGGCCAGCCAGCCGAGTGCAAAGTTCAAGATCATCAGGGGGTGTATTTTGCCCAATTGTGCACCGGCTTCAGGTAACGCTTGTTGGGCCAGGGCCGACTTGAGGCGGCGAAAAGGCACCATGTAAATGTGTCCAAAAATCAGGCACATGAGCGTACCAATGCCCAGCATGGCGTGCCAACCTTTGGGGGCCAGCTTCATGTCCACGCCCACCAGCATGGCACCACCCGTGGCCAGCAGCAACAAAACACAAATTGCCACCAGCTTGAAAAAGCGGGACATGACCGCTGCCAAAAAGGGCAAGCGAACAGGCGGCTCGAACAATGAAATTGCAGTAGGGCGGACTGCCCAGATCATGACGGCCATGCCGCCCATCCAGACAATACCTGATGCCAAATGAGTGAATTTAATCAGTTCGTACATGAATAGCAGCTTTCATCAGTTTCCTGCTCAAGCGCAAAAAACAAGAATTTAAGGACTTCCATTGTGGCCTCTTTTGACAGTATGGGTTTTCACCTATAATCGAAAGCTTTGCGGAACTTGGGTATTTCTGTAACCTGTGTGTAAACATGCAAGCGCAGAATCCCGCCACAAGACAAGCTTAATGAAGACAGTGCGCAAAGACGGCCCCGCTCTTGGTGTCAAGTCAGTCAATCATGCATACGATGCGGCTGATGACACAAGAGAACTTGAAGAATTCAAGCCGTTAACTGCTGAAGAGGTGCAAAATTTGCGCCGTCGGCAGCCGCTTCTCTCTGTTTGGCGTGTGGTGTTAGCGCAAGTGATGGTTGGATGGGCTGTAGCGGCTTTGACTTGGCTCTTGACGGGCAAAGTTTCGGCGGCTTGGTCTGCCGCATATGGTGGTTTGGCGGTGGTGGTGCCTGCAGCGTTGTTCGCACGGGGCCTAACCAGCAAAGCCACTATGCTGAACTCAGGTACTGCGGTTTTTGGGTTCTTGCTGTGGGAATTGGTCAAGATTGGCCTCACAATCGCCATGCTTTATGCGGCGGTTTGGTTAGTCAAAGATTTAAGTTGGCCTGCCATGTTGGTGGGCCTCGTGGTGACGATGAAGGTCTATTGGGTGGTGTTTGCCTGGCGCAATGTGTTCCACCCAGCAGCCTAATTTGTGCCTCAATTGAAAAGTCAAAGTTAATTTTTAAAGAGCCTAGAGAATGTCAGCTGCAAACGCTCCTAGCGCCGGTGAATACATCGGCCACCACCTGACCCATCTGCAAAATAAGCCGATGGGAGGTGTGATTGACTTTTCAGTCTTCAACATCGACTCCATTTTTTGGGGCATTTTGTTGGGTGTGTTGGGCAGCTTCTTTTTGTGGAAGGCCGCCAGCAAGGCCACTTCAGGCGTCCCTGGCCGTTTCCAAGCTGCCGTTGAAATCTTGTTTGAAATGGTGGACTCACAGGCCAAGGGCATCATTCACAACGCCGAAAGCCGCAAGTTGGTGTCGCCTTTGGCTTTGACCGTTTTTGTTTGGATTTTCTTGCTCAACTCGATGGACTTCTTGCCTGTCGATTTGTTCCATACCTTGTTTGCCGTCACTGGCCTTGACCACAGCATCCATTACTTCCGCGTAGTGCCTACGGCCGACTTGTCCACCACATTGGGCATGTCTGTCTCTGTATTGCTAATTTGCATTTACTACAACATCAAAATCAAAGGCTTTGGTGGTTGGTTTCATGAGTTGACCACAGCGCCCTTTGGTGCGCACCCTATTTTGTGGCCCTTCAACTTTGTGTTTCAAATGATTGAATTCGTCGCCAAAACCGTGTCACACGGCATGCGACTGTTCGGCAACATGTACGCCGGCGAACTGATTTTCATGTTGATCGCTTTGATGGGTGGCACAGCCGCCATGTCATTGACGGGCATTTTGTTGCCCGTCGGTCACGTGATCGCTGGCTCCATTTGGGCCATCTTCCATATCTTGATCGTGGCTTTGCAAGCTTTCATTTTCATGATGTTGACTTTGGTCTACATCGGTCAAGCGCACGACGCTCACTGAGCGTCACAATTTAGTTTAGTTTTTTCTCAACCTTTCCATCATCATCCATAGGAGCAATTAAATGGAACACGTTCTCGGTTACGTCGCTTTGGCAGCTGGTCTCATCATCGGCATGGGCGCGATTGGCGCTTGTATCGGTATCGGCATCATGGGCAGCAAGTACCTCGAAGCAGCTGCTCGTCAACCCGAATTGATGAACGAACTTCAAACCAAAATGTTCTTGTTGGCTGGTTTGATCGACGCGGCTTTCCTGATTGGCGTTGGTATCGCCATGATGTTCGCGTTCGCGAATCCGTTTGTTCTGAAGTAATTCCTGCAACAACCAAAAGAAAGGTGTTGCCGTGAGTATCAATGCAACCCTGTTTGTTCAAGCCATTGTTTTTGCAATTTTGGTTTGGTTCACGATGAAATTCGTGTGGCCACCCCTTGCAGCTGCATTGGATGAGCGAGCTCAAAAAATCGCCGACGGCCTCGCCGCTGCTGACAAAGCCAAATCAGAACTCGCTGCTGCAAACCAGCGCGTGGAAGCTGAATTGGCCACCTCACGCAACGAAACGGCTTCTCGCTTGGCTGACGCCGAGCGCCGTGCTTTGACGATCATCGAAGAAGCCAAAGCCCGTGCCACTGAAGAAGGCAACAAGATCATTGCTGCAGCGAAAGCTGAAGCAGAGCAACAAACGGTGAATGCCCGTGAAACTTTGCGCGAGCAAGTTGCGGCATTGGCTGTGAAGGGCGCCGAGCAAATTCTCCGCAAGGAAGTCAATGCGGGTGTTCATGCTGATCTGTTGAACCGTCTGAAGACCGAGCTGTAAACCTTTAACAGTCCGAGAAGACCATGGCAGAACTTGCAACCATCGCCCGCCCCTACGCTGATGCGCTTTTCAAAGCGCAATCGGCCGACCTCGCGGGAACTGCAGCTTGGCTCGACGAGCTTGCCGCAGTTGCGAGCAACTCGCAACTGTTGCAATTCTCTGAAAACCCCAAGGTGACCGACGCGCAAGTGTTCGATCTGATTTCTGGTGTCGTGAAAACCGCGTTGCCAGCAGCAGGTCAAAACTTCTTGCGCTTGGCCATTGAAAACCGCCGTCTTAGTGCATTGCCCGAAATTGCCAGCCAATTTCGCGCACTTAAAAATGCACAAGGTGGCACCGCCGATGCGATCGTTCACAGTGCTTTCCCCATTGATGCAGCCGCTTTGGCTGATCTGTCTGGAACACTGGAAAAGCGTTTTGGCCGCAAACTCAACGTCAGCGTTGAGGTCGATGCGTCACTGATTGGTGGCGTGCGCGTGGTCGTGGGGGACGAAGTGTTAGATACCTCCGTCAAGGCCCGTCTGGAACAAATGAAAGTGGCACTCACTGCTTAAGGCAGTGAGAGTCCGGATCTATTTAAAGAAAGAAGGAAAGAGTCATGCAACTCAATCCCGCAGAAATTTCTGAGCTGATCAAGAGCCGAATCCAAGGTTTGTCTTCTGATGCAGACATCCGCAACCAAGGCACCGTAGTGTCCGTAACTGACGGTATCGTGCGCGTGCACGGTTTGTCAGACGTGATGCAAGGCGAGATGCTTGAGTTCCCCGCCACTGCCGCTGGTGTTGCCACCTTCGGTTTGGCTTTGAACTTGGAGCGTGACTCTGTCGGCGCCGTGATTTTGGGTGAGTACGAGCATATCTCTGAAGGCGACACTGTCAAATGTACAGGCCGCATTTTGGAAGTGCCCGTGGGTCCCGAGCTGATTGGCCGTGTGGTCAACGCTTTGGGTCAGCCGATTGACGGCAAAGGCCCTGTCAACGCCAAGATGACCGACGTGATCGAAAAGGTTGCGCCTGGTGTGATCGCACGTAAATCAGTTGACCAGCCGATGCAAACAGGCTTGAAGTCCATTGACTCCATGGTGCCCGTGGGCCGTGGTCAGCGTGAATTGATCATTGGTGACCGTCAGACTGGTAAAACAGCTGTGGCCATCGACGCCATCATCAACCAAAAAGGTCAGAACATGACCTGCGTGTATGTGGCGATTGGTCAAAAAGCTTCTTCCATCAAAAACGTGGTTCGCGCGTTGGAACAAGCTGGCGCCATGGCTTACACCATCGTGGTGGCTGCCTCCGCTTCTGAATCTGCAGCGATGCAATACGTGTCAGCTTACTCTGGTTGCACCATGGGTGAGTACTTCCGTGACCGCGGCGAAGACGCTTTGATCGTTTATGACGATTTGTCCAAGCAAGCTGTGGCTTACCGTCAAGTGTCTTTGCTGCTCCGCCGCCCACCAGGCCGCGAAGCTTATCCTGGCGACGTGTTCTATCTCCACAGCCGTTTGCTCGAGCGTGCAGCTCGCGTCAATGCCGACTACGTCGAAGCTTTCACCAAAGGCGCTGTCAAAGGCAAAACAGGTTCGCTCACAGCGTTGCCAATCATTGAAACGCAAGCCGGTGACGTGTCAGCCTTCGTGCCAACCAACGTGATTTCGATTACCGACGGCCAGATCTTCTTGGAAACATCCCTGTTTACCGCTGGTATTCGTCCCGCGATTAACGCCGGTATTTCTGTGTCTCGCGTGGGTAGCTCGGCTCAAACCAAAGTCATCAAGGGTCAGTCTGGCGGTATCCGTACCGACTTGGCGCAGTACCGTGAATTGGCTGCGTTTGCGCAGTTCGCATCCGACTTGGACGAATCTACACGCAAACAACTCGACCGCGGTGCCCGCGTGACAGAACTCTTGAAGCAGGCGCAGTACAGCCCACAATCCATCAGCTTGATGGGTGCTTCATTGTTCGCCGTCAACAAAGGCTTCATGGACGACGTGGACGTGAAGAAAATCCTGTCCTTCGAGAGCGGTTTGCACGCGTACCTCAAAGATAAAAATGCCGCATTGTTGGCAAAAATCGAAGAGACCAAAGCTTTGGACAAAGATGCCGAAGCCGAGTTGAACGCTGCTGTGGCCGCCTTCAAGAAAACTTTTGCTTAATTTCTACCTGACCAAAAGGAGCCTCTGATGGCATCGGGCAAGGAACTACGCACCAAGATCAAATCGGTGGAAAACACC
>VFQS010001893.1_pt1 | contig 18114 bp, 12 predicted proteins | sample 3512361 | NCBI WGS metagenome assembly VFQS01 (sample SAMN10412375, study PRJNA504923) | tailings metagenome | isolation source: Relicate 1 Philex TSF3 active mining | place: Philippines
TAAGAAAAATTGGGAAATAGGTATGAACTGGCGTTTTCAGAGTGGTTTACCATTTACTCCTTTTTCTCCCGCTTCCTCTCTGGTTGCCAATTGGTCTGTGAATAATAGGGGGATTTTAGATTTTAACCAAATTAATACTTTGCGTCGGGAAGCATTTAATACCATAGATATTCGTGTCGATAAAAAATGGTTTTTTACAAAATGGAGTCTTAATCTTTATTTAGACATTGAAAATATTACGGGTAATGCTATTCCAAGTAATCAGTTGATTTTAGATAGGGCAAAGGATGCTGATGGAAAACCTGTGGGTGGACCGGTAATTATCAATCCGACAGCACCTTTAGCGGAGCAACGATATTTGTTGAAAACTATAACTGATGCACAGGGGACATTGCTTCCCACGATTGGCATAATGATTGAATGGTAATTAAAATAAGTATTAACATGGAACATACGCAACTTAACCTATCTGAAGAACAATTATTTGCTTATAAATTTCCCGTTGGGAAGTTTATACAACCCGATACTATTTCCCAGGAAGACCAGCAATCATGGACGGCCTATCTGGGAGAATTTCCATCGCTATTAAATAAGGTAGTGGCTGGTTGGACAGAAGAAAAATGGGATACTCCTTACAGACCAGGAGGTTGGTCTGCCAGACAACTAGTCCATCATATCGCAGATAGTCATGCTCAGGCTATGTTTCGAATTAAACTAGCCTTAACGGAAAATGAACCTACTATAAAGCCTTATCATCAGGATGGTTGGGGTAATTTATCGGATAGTATTAAAGCACCGGCTGAATGGTCTATCCGCATAATTGAAGGGGTACATGGCAGATGGAGTTTTATGTTATCCCAACTGTCAGCAGAAGAATGGCAGAAAACCTTTTTTCATCCCGATATGAAATACCTTTTTACCATCGAACGGGCAACTGCGCTTTATTTTTGGCATTCCAGGCACCATTTGGCGCATTTGTCCAAAATGAATGATAAATAAAATAGGTTAAATCTTATATTTGCCCTGTAAGAAAAAATTATGGGGCAAGAAGCATTCGAAACGATTATTGGCTTAGAAGTTCATGTGCAATTAAACACAGAAAGTAAAGCCTTTTGCAGAGATAAAACTGAGTTTGGGGGTAGTCCTAATTCCCAGATAAGTGCCATTTCATTGGGCCATCCGGGTACTTTACCCTTTATGAATAAAAAGCAAGTCCAATATGCCACAAGGCTTGGACTTGCTTTAAATGGTAATATCAATGCGATGAATACTTTTGACAGGAAAAATTATTTTTACGCAGATCTTCCTAAGGGTTATCAGATTACACAAGATAAAAAACCTATCAGCGTAGGCGGTTATCTTCCCATAAAAATGGGGGATGTCTGGAAAAATATTAGAATTCATCATATTCATATAGAGGAAGATGCGGGTAAATCTATACATACCCTGCATGATTCAAAATCGTTTATAGATTTAAATAGAGCGGGTATGCCTCTCATTGAAATCGTCACTGAACCAGATTTGCGTTCAGGTGCTGAGGTAGATGCTTTTATGACCGGCATCAGACAACTCGTTAGATACCTGGAAATATCCGATGGAAATATGGAGGAGGGTTCCCTTCGTTGTGATGTTAATATTTCTATAAGACCGAAAGGAACAGATATTTTGAATAACCGTTGCGAAGTTAAAAATGTGAATTCAATGAAATTTGCCAGACAGGCCATTGAATTTGAAGAATTAAGACAGCAAAAAATAGTAGAAGAAGGGGGGACCGTTGCCCAGCAAACCCTTAATTTTGATCCTGCTACCGGAGTAACCACCCCCTTAAGGTCTAAGGAAGATGCTCATGATTACAGGTATTTTCCCGAACCTGATTTACCACCCATTCAGTTAAGTGCAGATTTTCTGGATACCGAAAGAAAAAATATAACGGTTCTTCCCTGGGAGGCCTTTCATTTTTTACATGATGAGCTTGGATTGCCGGTTCAAGAAGCTTCGATTATTTCGGAATTGAAAGATACCTTTATTTATTATAAAAGTTTTTTGGAAAAGGTAGAAGACAAAAAATTACTTACCAATTTTTTGGTGAATAAGTTACTTCCTTCCCTCCACGAAAAAGGACTTTCCTTAGCCGATTCACCCCTGTCTAAAGATGGAATTTTACAATTTCTTTCATTAATATCGTCAGAAAAATTAAGTCATTCCATTGCATATCAGAAATTATTCCCTCTTTGGATGGAAAACCCATCGTTTCATCCGTTAGATTTAGCTGAAAGTCAACAATGGTTACAAGAAAAAGAGGATGGGAAAATTGAACATATTTTCGAAGAAATTATAGCTGAGTATCCTCAGAAATGGTCGGAATTTACCTCGGGAAAAAAAGGCCTTGCTGGATTTTTTATGGGCGAGTTAATGAAAAAAACAGGTGGAAAGTCAAATCCTAAGGAGGCTATGGATATTTTAATCTCTTTGCAGTTAAAAAATTGATTTTTAAAAAAATTAAAACAGTTAAAAATGGCCGATATTTCAAATTTCACTCAGCATATTCTGGATGGTTATACTTTCTCAGATGATTATATAACCCTCGGCGGTGCCATGATCGATGGGCAACCAGTGAAAGGTTTGCACATTAACGCTCCTTTAAAAATGTTTAACAGACATGGCCTTATTGCTGGAGCAACGGGAACTGGAAAAACCAAAACTTTGCAGGCGCTGGCTGAATCTTTAGCGTCTAATGGTGTGTCTTGTTTATTAATGGATATTAAGGGAGATTTAAGTGGCATTTCCCAAAAAGGTACAGAAAATCCTAAAATAAAAGAACGCGCTGATAAAACGGGTATTGATTGGTCGCCAACGCAAATTACCACTGAGTTTCTAACGATAAGTAAGGAAAATGGGGTCAGACTTCGCGCAACTATTTCAGAATTTGGACCAGTTCTCTTATCAAAAATATTGGACCTAAACGAAACTCAGGGTGGCCTCGTTGCGCTTGTCTTCAAGTTTTGTGATGACAAAAATTTACCTCTCTTAGATATTAAAGACTTTAGAAAGGCATTGCAGTATATTTCAAATGAAGCAAAGGCTGAAGTTGAAAATGCTTATGGTCTGATTAGCTCGGCAACGGTGGGTACCGTTATGAGGAAATTACTTGAAATAGAAGAACAAGGTGCAGAGATCTTTTTTGGTGAAAGGAGTTTCGATGTCGATGATCTTGTAGAATTGGATGAAAATGGACGAGGTAAGGTGTATGTCTTAAGACTGGCAGATATTCAAACTAAACCAAAATTGTTCTCTACCTTTATGCTTTGTCTTTTGGCTGAAATTTATGAGAAATTTCCTGAAAAGGGCGATAAAGAAAATCCGGAACTAGTCCTTTTTATTGATGAAGCTCACCTGATTTTTAATGAAGCTTCAGACGCTTTATTAGATCAGTTGGAGTCTATCATTAAACTGATTCGTTCCAAAGGGGTAGGTGTTTTCTTCTGTACACAAAATCCTACCGATATTCCTGATGCTATATTGAGCCAGCTGGGTATGAAAATACAACACGCTTTGCGTGCTTTTACGCCTAAAGATAGAATAGCAATTAAGAAAACGGCTGAGAATTATCCGGAATCAATTTATTATAAAACAGATGAATTACTCACACAACTAGGTATTGGAGAGGCTTTTATTACCGTTTTGAATGAAAAAGGTATTCCTACGCCTTTAGCACATTCTATGATGATTGCGCCAAGAACCAGAATGGATGTTATTACTAAAGAGGAACTGGATGCTAACGTCAAAGCATCAAAACTGGCTCAAAAATATAATGAGGAGGTGGATAGAGAATCTGCTTTTGAAATGCTTTCGACAAAATTAAAACAAGCGGCTCCTTTTGAAAAAGAAGAAGGATCCAAGGTATCGCCTCCTAAAAAAGCGGAGAAATCTGATTTTGAAAAAATTTTAGAGAGCAAAACAACTCAGGTCATTTTAAAAGAAGTAACCAGGGGAATTTTAGGCATTTTAGGAGCGAAAACAACAAGAAGAAAATCTTCATCTGGCGGTCTGGGAGGTATTCTGGGGTTTTAATGTCAATATTTTTAAAGCCTGTTTTTTATAAAAATGTTGTGGGTATAGTATTTAGTTGTTATTTTCATTACTTTTAATGAAAAGCAACCTACTATGACTCTAAATTTAAAAATGTGTATAAGCACCATCGCTTGTTTATTCACTCTTTCGCTACATGCACAATCTGTTTCTACCAAGCCAAATTCAAAATTTGAGGGCATTCAGATTGGTGTAATCACCTACTCTTACCGGAGTATGCCTCATGATATTGATAAATTAATTGAATTTTGCCTGGCTTCGGGCATCAGCGCCATTGAGTTGATGGGTGATGCGGTAGAAGAATACGCAGGGAAGCCAAAGGCTGATTTTTCATGGAGGAGTGGTCCACGTCAGCCTATGACCGATTTGCAGAAAGCGCAAGTTGCTACCTATAATAAGCAAGTAGCTGATTGGAGAGCAACTGTTTCGATGGATAAATTTATGGAGGTTAGGAAAAAGTTTGATGCCGCAGGTATCAAAATTTATGCCTTTAAACCTAATGCCTTTGGTCCAAATAATACTGATGAGGAGGTTTCTTACGGTATGCGTGTGGCAAAGGTTTTAGGTGCAAAATCAGTTACCCTGGAATTGCCAAACGATCCAATGCAATCAAAAAGATTAGGAGAATTGGGTGAAAAACACAAAATGTTGGTTGGTTATCATAATCATACCCAGGCTACAGATGTTTTATGGGATGTTGCCCTTAGCCAATCACCTAATAACTCTATCAATTTTGATGCAGGTCATTATTTAGCTGCCGGAGGAAAAAATACCATCCCAGCGCTTCTTGCTTTTATTGAAAAAAATCATAAGCGCATAAGTAGCATGCATTTAAAGGATAGAACGACGCCTGAACATGGTGCAGGAAATTTACCATGGGGAACAGGTGATACTCCAATGAAGGAAATTTTTCAGTTGATGAAAGATAAAAAAATGAAATTTCCTGTTTCTGTGGAACTGGAGTATGCTATTCCTGAGGGTTCCGATGCTATTAAAGAAGTAGTGAAATGTGTATCTCACGCAAAGAAAATGATTGTTAGTGAATAGGTTTTTTCTGCTGATTAACCGGATTTCTATTCTGGTTTTTCCTTTGTTGGGTGCCGTCTCATTGGGTTTTTCTCAATCAGATAGCACCCAACAGGGTAAACTTATTATTGTGGGTGGTGGGAGTATGGCCGATTCTCTTTATCATATCTTTGGTCAGCTAGCCGGAGGGAAAGATAAACAGATGGTCATTATTCCAACCGCAATGAGTGATGAGGATATCGCTGAAAATAAATTTAAAGACAGATTTGAAAAACATGGATTTTCTTCGATTAGAGTGGTGCATACCAGGGATAAATCTGAAGCAAATCTTCCTGAAAATGTACTTAAAATTCAGCAGGCGTCTGCTATTTATTTTACTGGTGGAGACCAATCAAGAATAGCTGATGCATTCTTAGGAACGAAAGTTCACGAGGAATTAAAACGCTTACTTGATAGAGGAGGCGTAATCATGGGGTCCTCCGCTGGGGCAACCATCATGGGAACGCTTTTAATTGGTGGGGATGCCCGTGCCTTTCCCAATATAAATATTCCCTATCCACCTGCTTTAGATTTGCTGCCGGGTACTGTCTTAGATCAACACGTGTTAAAGAGAAACAGGCAGTTTGATTTAATTCCTGTGCTGGATTCTTATCCTCATTTATTGGGCATTGCCATGGACGAGCAAACGGCTATTATTGTTTCAAATAATCAATTCAGGGTTTGGGGTCCGTCATACGTTTTAGTTTATGATCCTTTGGACTGGGCACAGCAGGTGAAAAAATATGGGAAAATATATAAACCATTTATTTTGTTATCCAAGGGACAAAAGTTTGATTTAATGGCCAGAAACATTATTAAGTAATGCCTTTTTTACCCATTTTCATTTTATTATTAAGTTTTAATGCAATGGCACAAGCAACGTATCCAACTACAGGATCGATTGAGAGATTAGATCCCAAAATGAACAGTCTTATAGCACCCAATGCCGTTATTGAAGTGCTTTCAAATGGGTTTATCTGGACAGAAGGACCTCTTTATATTGAAGACGGGGACTACTGGCTATTTTCGGATATACCTCAAAATAGTATATTTAAATGGAATGAAAAAGAGGGAGTTAGCTTGTATTTAAAGCCTTCTGGGTACACTGGAACAATACCCCGAGGTGGTGAACCTGGTTCTAACGCACTTATTCTGGACCCTAAAGGTCAATTAGTTATGTGTCAGCACGGTGATCGCAGAATGGCTAGGATGTCGACGCCATTAAAGGAACCTTCAGCTGTTTTTGAATCTATCGCAGGGCAGTATTTGGGTAAAAAATTTAATAGTCCTAATGACGCCGTTTATGATTCAAAAGGGAATTTGTTTTTTACAGATCCTCCTTATGGATTAGTGGGAAATTCAGATGACCCGACAAAAGAATTACCTTTCCAGGGGGTTTTTAGATGTAGCCCCCAAGGGGATATCAAGTTAATTACTGATAAATTGGCCAGACCAAATGGCATTGCCTTTTCGCCGGATGAAAAAATCATGTATGTTTCAAATTCTGAATTTCCGGCAAGCTGGCATGCTTTTTCCTTGGATGAAATGGGAAATGTGCTGAATGAGCGTATTTTCTTTGTTCCCGGTGATAACGAAGGAAAAGGTGCTCCCGATGGGTTGAAAGTTGATCCAAATGGTAATGTTTGGGCAACCGGACCAGGTGGATTGTGGATTTTTAGTCCTGAAGCTAAAGTCCTGGGAAGAATATTGACCGGCGAAGCTACCTCCAATTGCGCCTTCAATAAGGATTTTTCGGTGTTGTTCTTAACCTGCGATGATTATATCATGAGAGTAAAACTTAAATAAAAATACGATGTATCATGGGAAAGGCGAATGATATTCGCCCCTACAATAAAGGAACACTATCATCCGTGTAATCCTGATTAAGAAATTATTTACAGGACATACCATTCCAAAGCATCCATTCTTCGGTAGAAATTATGCGTGCAGAAGCAAGTGGTTTTGAATAAGGATATACGGGATTTCGAGGATTAACTATAACGTCGTTGGATTGAGTGAGAAGGTTATTATTACATGCTGCTTTCATTGCCAGGCCTCTCGCCGATGCTTAACGCATCGGCGAAAAGAAAGGTATAAAGTAATCCTCTAAAATTAAACATCATACCCAAAACGAAGACGTACGCTATCATCCGTGAAATCCAATAATCCATAAAATCCGTGATTCAAAATTATTTACAGGACATACCATTCCAAAGTACCCATTCTTGGGTGAAAATTATGCGCGCAGCAGCCAGTTGTTTGAATCAGGATTTACAGGATTTCTAGGATTAACTATAACGTCGATGGATTGAGTGGGCAGGTTTTTATTACATGCTGCTTTCATTGCCAGGCCTCTCGCCGATGCGTAACGCATCGGCGAAAAGAAAGGTACGAAGTAATCTTCTAAAATTATACATCATACCCAAAACGAAGATGTTCTCTGTAATCCTGTAATCCTGGAAATCCTGTAAATCCTGATTCAAAACTGGGCGTTAGGGGTGAAATTGACATGGAAACCTGTCGAGGAGAAGACGCGAAGCATCGCGCCTCTACCTGGCAAAAAAGTACGCTATAATCCCAAAAATCTGTGATTCAAAACTAAGCGTTAGGAGGTAATTTTCACCAATTAAAACCTAAAAAAAAGAGGCTATCTTTTCAGACAGCCTCCTATTTTTATTTATTTAAGAGAAAAAGGTGACGCCCCCTGTTTCAACGGAGTACATCCCCCCGACAATTTTAATTTTGCCTTCTTTTTCATATTCTGCAATCAGACTACTTTCGTTTCTAATTCTATCCATTGTTTTGTGAACATTCAGTTCTGCTACTTTATCAACAAAAACAGGATTAGATCCATCTCTGTCAGTTTCTATGGTTGTTTCACTGTCAATGGCAGGATTAATTTTTTCAAGTAAACCTGTTAAATTCCCCAACTTTACATTGCTACATGCACCGGCAATGGCGCCACACTTAGTATGTCCCAAAACAACAACTAATTTAACGCCAATTTTGTGGACTCCAAATTCCATGCTGCCGAGAATATCTTCATTGAGTATATTACCTGCAATACGAACACTGAAAATATCACCCAGACCTAAGTCAAAAATATGTTCCGTGGTCGTTCGGCTATCAATACAACTAAGTATGATGGCAAAAGGATTTTGACCAAAAGAGGTCGCATTTACCTGATGTTTTAGGTACTTTTCAGTGAGATCACCTGTTAAAAAGCGAGCATTTCCCTTCTTCAAGGTATCTAATACCTCATCGGGGGTCAATTTTTCCTGAGCTTCCTTATCTAAAACATTGACAAACTGAATATGGTCTTTCAATTGGTATTGGTCTTTTAAACCAATAATATTTAACTTGATATCCTTTTCTATCGAAATAGTATTTTTGAACTCTTCAATATCCTCAATGACATCATGATCTATAAAATCAGTATTAGAAGCATCAATAATAACCTTAGAACCCTTTGGAACACTCCACAACGTATCTTTTATAGATGCTTTGTTAAGAAAGGAAACCTGGTTAGGCAACTCTAAACGGAGGGTTTCGTTGAAATGGAGTACCTCGTTTTGAAGAATAAACGGATTTTTGAAATTACTCTTTAATATAAAGAAAATACTGACAAATAATCCGATGATAACTCCAATTAATAAATCAGTAAAGACAATAGCCAGAATAGTCACTAAAAAAGGAACAAACTGACTTAAACCCTTTTTGTACATGGTTTTGAACAGGGCTATATTAGCTAATTTATAACCTGTTAAAATTAAAATAGCTGCCAAAGAAGAAAGAGGAATCAGATTAATGATCGGACTGAGAACTAAAACACTCACTAACAAAAAGATACCATGTAGGATAGCCGATAACTTAGTTTCTGCCCCTGCGTTGATATTGACACTACTTCTAACGATAACTGAGGTTAAAGGAATACCGCCAACTAATCCCGATAGGGTATTTCCAATGCCCTGGGCGATAAGTTCTCTGTTTGGTGAAGCCTGACGTTTATGAGTATCTAATTTTTCAACGGCCTCTAGATTCAATAGGGTTTCTATACTGGCTACGATGGCTATGGTCAAAGCTACTGTCCAAACGTTATAGTTTGAAATACTTGAAAAATCAGGGGTAGTTATCAATGAGTTTATACCTTCAAAGGCAGGGATGTTCACAAGATGAGAAGGATCTATATACAGGGAGGGAAAAAATTTCCCGAAAATAAAGTTAAGAAAGACACCGAAAATTACTACAAATAAGGAAGCTGGAAAAAATTTAACTTTTTTCATTGGTGTTTTATCCCAATATATCATGGCTACCATAGACAAAATGGAAATAATAATGGCACCCCATGAGAAATAGGTAAAAATATTCAGCAGTTCAGAAAAGGTATTTTCACCGTCTCTTTGTAAAAAAGTGAAATCATCTTGGGGGTCTCTGTCAAATCCAACAGCATGTGGGATTTGCTTAAGAACCAGAATAATTCCAATGGCTGCTAATAATCCTTTGATAACATTGGATGGTATGTAGTTGGCAATGAAGCCTAATTTACTAATGCCAGCAACAAATTGGAAAATGCCTGCCAGCAAAACAGCCATTAAAAACACCTCGAAATTTCCTAATTGAGTGATGGAGGCAAGTACTACCGCGGCGAGGCCAGCTGCTGGTCCGCTTACACTCGTATGAGAACTGCTCAATGAGCCAACGACGATGCCGCCAATGATGCCTGAAATAACGCCGGATAATAATGGGGCTCCACTGGCCAATGCAACCCCTAAACATAGAGGAAGGGCTACTAAAAATACAACAATACTGGCTGGTAAATCATATTTGATTTTTGAAAACATAACAATAAATTTAAGTAAAATGGTTTAAAATTTGAATGTAGATGACTGATGTATTTGTCATCTCTAAATGAATGAAAAATATTTTATTGGTTTGGAGGGGGGCTAAATAAGGGTATAATATGGTCGGAAAAATAAAAAGGTATTTTTTTAAAGTTTTTGATTAAAGTGGAAATAGAAAAATCTGAAATAATTTTTATTCCATTTAATGTAAATATTTTCTTTATCTCAAAATCAAGTTCCTGAGGTGATTTATTCTCATCAATGAGTTCCTGATTATTTTCTATCGTTAATAAAATATCAAATTTCATTAACATGAGGTTAGAAAAATTACCTACAAGTAATAAAAGTAAAATTACCCAAAGGCTCACATTTCGCACACTCATTTTTTAAATAGTAAAGCTATTAAACACTTTGGAATAAACTAAGTTTTATGGCAATTATTTTTTTTGTAACTTAGTGCTCTATAATTTAATTTTAAAAAAAATGAAAAAATTTATTTCCGCTGTCTTAACTTTTTTACAGTTTTCAGCATTTGCTCAAATTCCGGCTGATTATGATAAATTATTTCCAAATTCGTTGACAAGTAACGAGTTAGGGTTTAATAAAGATAGGTTAAGTAACATAGAAACTGGATTTCAAGAACTCATTAATAAGGAACAGATTCCTGGAGCAGTAGCTTTGGTGATAAGAAATGGAAAAGTGGTATATGAAAGGGCATTTGGTATTTCTGACCCAAAAACAAATCGTCCATATAAAATAGATGATATTTTTAGAATCGCTTCTATGAGCAAAGCGATTACATCTACAGCGGCCATGATACTCTATGAACAGGGCAAATTTAATCTGGATGATCCAATTTCAAAATGGATTCCAGCCTTCAAAAATATGACCGTTTTATCGTCTTTTAATCAAAAGGACACTACCTATACCACCGTCCCTGCAATCAAGCCCATTACCGTTAGACAGTTATTTACGCATACTTCCGGCTTGTCGTACGGTAGAATTTCCGGTGATGTACGGTTTCATGCCATTTCTGCTAAAGCTGGAATAACAGAGCTTTATACTACGGATAAGGTCTCTTTAGCTGAAAACATAAATAAGCTGGCAGCCATTCCGCTCGTGTCTCAGCCAGGTGAAAAATATAATTATGCCATGGGATTAGATGTTTTAGGTTATCTGATTGAATTATGGTCCGGGCAGAAATTTGATGTTTTTCTAAAGGAAAATTTGTTTCAACCCTTAGGTATGAAAGATGCCGGTTTTTATCTGCCTGAAAGTAAAGTAGATAGATTAGTTCCCGTGCTTAAGCCCGCTTCAAATGGAAAGGGATGGGAAAAATATACAGGAACCTACTACGATGCTGATTATCCGGTAAAGGGTGCTAAAACGTGGTTTAGCGGTGGGGCTGGCTTGAGTTGTACCGCTCGTGATTATGCGCTTTTTCTCCAGATGTTACTGAATAATGGCACAGCTAATGGAAAAAGAGTGCTTAGCCCTTATTCGGTTTTCCTCCTTACCGCTGCCAATCAAACACCCGATTTGACCCCTACAGAAAAAAGTGAACAATTTAACAGCCTTGGCTTTGGCGTTATTACTCCTCTCGGGGAAGAACGTGGAAATGGTTACAAAGGTCGATTCTCATGGGGCGGCTATTTTAATACCAATTATTGGGCCGACCCAAAAACGGGAACGATTATGGTTCTCTTAAAACAAACACGGTTTGCTCCCGATGGTGGTTCTGCAAATCTTTTTACCAAATGGATTACCGCCGCTATGGAATAATTAATGTTTAATATAAACTACCCTGAGTGATTTCAGTTTTAATTCCGACGTTCAATACTGATGTTTCTCCTTTGGTAGATTTTCTTCTGAGGCACCATGATTTTTCTTCCTTTAAAATGGAAATTATCATTTGGGATGATGGCTCTGACATTATTTCTTTGGGTCATTGGTATAATGAAAATATCTCATTTTTTACCTCACCCGTTAATATGGGGCGATCTAAAACCAGAGAATTGCTTGCTGAAAAAGCAAAATATCCCTATTTACTTTTTCTGGATGCCGATGTATTCCCCGTTTCTACTCTTTTCTTAGCCAAATACCTCCAGCATGCTTCTGAAGATTCTGTTTTAGTCGGGGGTATTAGGTATGAAAGCAAAAAACCTGAAAACAAACGATATTTTCGTTGGTTTTACGGGAAGGCAAGGGAGGAAATTTCAGTAGAAAACAGACTAAAAAAACCTTACAATCACTTTATGACAGGAAATTTCCTGGTGCCAAAATCAATATTTTCACAGTTCCCTTTACACGATGTTATTACAGGTTATGGTCATGAAGACACCTTCCTTGGCTATAAATTTCAACAGGCAGGTATCCCAATAAGGCATATTGATAATTCCGTTTTTCATTTGGGATTAGAAGAAAATGAGTTTTTTTTTGCCAAAAGTAAAGAAGCAGTTTTCTCTTTATGGCGATTAAAGCAATTGGGTTATTCTGTTCCGTCGAAACTTATAAATGGGTATAATGTATTAGAAAAAATGAATCTCGTTACCTGTTTTGCAGTGTTTTATCCTTTTTTTGAAAGTAGATTTATAAAAAATTATATTTTTTCGGGTAATATTTTTTCTTTGTTTTTCTTTGATATATACAGATTGCTCTATTTTTGCAAATTGTCCCTTAAAAGGGGGAAATAAGCTGCAAATTCGGCGATAAGCTTTTCTTCTTCCTTTTCCCAAATATACTTTTCAGCAGCCTGCTCTGCCGCAAGCACCATATTTTTATATTGGTTTTCATTTTCCCAGATATTTTTGATTATAGCAACAAATTCTGCGACTTCCCATTTCTCTAAAAGAGAGATACTTTCATTTTCGGTGGCCAATATTCTATATTCAGGAAAATTGATATGAATAGCAGGTAATCTCGCTTGAATATAATCAAAGGTTTTATTTGCTAAAGAAAAATAGTAACTTAGACTGTTGTTTTCTAATATATTAATGCCTATCCAGGCATCTTTTGCCATATAAATTAATTCCTCAGGTTGAATCATTCCTTTGAATATTACCTGATTTTCAAGCCCTAAGTCTTTGGTTAGGGCTTTTAGTTCGTCTGAGGTATCACCGTCACCAGCCAATAGTAAGGTCCAGCTTGGCAACTCTCTCATAGATTTTATTAAAAAATCAATACCTCTTCCCTGGTGCAGCATACCCTGGTAATATATCCATTTATTTTTCCTCCGTTGTTCAATATCTATGGTATCAATGGATTTTTTAAAAGGTACATTTCTTATGGTTACAAAGTTTACACCATATTTTACAGATAAATAATGAGCAAGAGATTCACTGATAGTCATAGAAAATGTGGCAGAGGGAATAGCTAATTTTCCAACCATGTCCCACATCCATTTTTTAATTTTATGGTTTTGAAGTTCAGGTACTTCGGTGAATAATTCATGACAATCAAATACAAAAGGTTTAGAATACATCAGATGATATAAGAAAGTTGCTGGTAAAGTATCAAAATCTACTGCATAAATTACCTCTCTTTTTCTAGAACACAAATAAAGAAAAAGACGAAGGTTGAATTCCAGGTAAAACAATACGCCCGTGGAAAAATAGCATCTTAAAAGTTGGGTTCTAAAGGGATAGGCGGGAATGGTTTTTGACTTTTTTTGTCGGCCGACGAGGATTATAGAATAGCCTTCATTTTGAAGAGAGCAAGCAATCCTTATCATTCTTTGATCGTATTGGATATCGTTGGAAACCAGCAGGGTTATTTGCATTGACTTTTACCTATTTAAAAATAATAATCCTTCTCTCTCTATGATGATTCCCTTGTCCAACCATTCATGTAATTTTTGTAGTAAAGCTTCCCGAACTACACCATGATAAGGAGCTGCTAAAACTGAAATAGAAACGGGTTTTTCAGATAATCGGGTTTTAATAAAGATATCTAATTGATCAATTTGAACGTTGATTTCAGGTGATTTTTCTTTTTTTGAAAGACAAATATCACATATTCCACAAGGATTCAGTCTTTTTTCACCAAAATACTCAACCAATGTATTCATTCTGCAAAGTTGAGCTTCAACGTATTTTAGTTGAGCATCCATACGAAATTTGGCTCTGTTCTTTAAAAATGAATATCGTTCTGCGTCTATATAAAAATCATTCTGCCCAGCTCTTTCTTTAGTAAATTGAAGTTGAGGTTTTTCTTTTTGAGGCCTGTAGGCTAAAATCTGTAGTTTACTTAAATATTGAAGTTGCTGTTTTATTTTTTCTATCGGTATATTTAAAAACTCGCCAAGTTTACGTTCATGAACATAAACATAGTCCTGAAAGGCACCCTGATAGGTTCGCAATAGAATTCTTAGGATAGGCTCTAAATTTGGATTTTTAAGTTGGAAATCATACAGTTGTTCTCTGTTTACTAAAATCTTGAAACTGGCGGGAACATAAACACTTTCAGAAAGATAAATCCATCCCTCCCTGGCAAGAATGGACAAACAATTAAAGGTGATAAGATTATCGAATTTATACACGCCACTAAAGTGAATTATATCAAAATCTAAAGATTCCTCCTGAGTACTTCCTGCCGCAAGTTGAAAATAATTCGCTAGAGCCTGGTATATTTTTTTAATAACATTAATTTCCGGATAAGTGAGTGCGAATATCTTTTCTAAATTATGTTTATCATTTGGCTGAAAAAGTAAAACGGCATAAGATTTAAGACCATCTCGACCCGCTCTTCCAGCCTCTTGATAGTATGCCTCCGGGTTATCCGGTAATTCCCAATGAATGACCAATCGAACATCTGGTTTATCAATGCCCATACCAAAAGCATTGGTAGTGACCATTACTCTTATTTTATTTTGAATCCACAAATCCTGTTTTGTCGATCTTTCCTCCATACTCAAGCCAGCATGGTAAAAGTCAGCAGATATTCTATTTGTGATAAGAAACGCAGCTAAATCTTTTGTTTTTTTTCTGTTCCTTACATAAATAATAGCTGAACCACTAAGTTTTTGTAGTATTTTCAAACTCTCTCTTTCCTTATCTTCTGTCTTCCTCACTACAAGGGAAAGATTATCTCTTGTAAATGAATCTTTAAAAACTTCAGGATTTTTAAAATCAAGCTTATGTTGAATATCCTGGGCTACTTCCGGAGTGGCTGTAGCGGTTAATGCAAGGATGGGCACTTTAGGAAAATGGGTTCTGATATCGGCAATTTTCAAATAGGCTGGCCTAAAATCGTAGCCCCATTGAGATATACAATGCGCCTCGTCCACTGCAATAAGGGTTAGAGGTAATTGTAATAATCTGAGTAAAAAACCTTCTGTAAAAAGTCTTTCGGGCGATATATATAGAAATTTCACCTGTCCATAAGTGCAATTATCCAATAATCTGTCCATCTCATTTTGTCTGAGTCCAGAATATAGGGCAACGGCCGAAATATTTCGTTTCACCAGTTGTTGCACCTGGTCTTTCATGAGAGCAATTAAAGGACTAATAACCAGACATATACCATCTTTACAAAGGGCGGGAACTTGGTAACACACCGATTTTCCCCCGCCAGTTGGTAACAACGCAAGGGTATCTTTACCCTCTAAAATGGCAGAAATTATCTCTGCTTGTAAAGGTCGGAATTTTGGATACCCCCAATATTTTGATAATATTTCTAATGGTGTTGAAATGATATTTGTTTTTTACAAATTTAAGGCTTAAAATGAGCCTAAATCATTTTTTCTACAAGATTTCAATTTTTTTTAAGTAAGGCATGATAATTGCATTCCTAAAATTAAGATTAATAATGTTGTGTTTGAAATTACTATATTTCAGCATGAAAATTTAAACGGATGATACACAAATCTTTTTTAAAGTTTTTTTCTGCCTATTTACTGAGTATTAAGGTAATAATGTTGTTTTTATTGGTATCGCTGTCGATATTATTAAGGGCTCAGGAGACTTTCTTTATGCCTATACAATCTGATTTCAGAGCGTCGGACCCATTGCTTGATAGCCTGGAAAATAAATCTTTATTTACAACTTCCAAGAATAGCATCAAGAAGATACTCGCGATTGAGCCTGATAGATGGGATTTAATTATTCCATTGGAAAATGAAACTCATTGGATCTTAGCTTTAGAAAAGGTTAAAATATGGGATAATTTATCCAATATAGAAACTGCCTCAGGTAAAAAGATAAGTTTTCCTGAGGGTGTTCATTATCGGGGTACGGTGAAAGGGCATAAAGGGAGTCTGGTATCGATGAGTATTTTTGATAATGGGATGACTGGTTTTGTAAGTTTCCCAGAACGGGGGAATTTTCAATTGAATCCAGATACCTATGTTTCATTGGGGGCTTTTGTTAACCATGTTCTTTATCCTGTGTCATCTTTACCCGTAAGAAAGACTTATGAATGTGCGGCGGCTGAAGGAGAACCTTATCGAGCGGAAGAATTAAAATCTTTTGGAATACTGAGAGCGGAACCAAAATGTATTAAAGTATATTACGAGCTTGATTATGATATTTTTCAAGATAAAGGTGGTGTAGCACCCTCGTTACAATTCTTAACAAGTCTTTTTAACCAGGTTAGCACCCTTTTTTCAAACGATGGTGTGCAAATAAGGCTTTCTGGAGTGAAAATATGGGATGTTCCCAGTCCTTATAACGGTTCCGATTCAGAGCAAATGCTTACCCAGTTTGGGACAACAAGAACCTCATTTACCGGGGATATTGGCCAGTTGATTTCCTATAAAACCAGTGGAGGGATCGCCTGGGTGCGCGGAGTTTGTTCACCTTCCCGTTTTAGATTAAGTTTTGCCAGTATTGATGATTCATTTCAAAATTTCCCAACATATTCATGGAGTGTTTTTGTAATGGCGCACGAATTGGGCCATACTCTCGGTTCAAGTCATACGCATGCGTGCGTATGGAATGGCAATAATACGGCTATCGATGGTTGTTATTCCACGGAAGGTGGATGTAGTAGTTTTGGCTTACCCGCCGCTGGTGGAACGATTATGTCCTACTGTCATCTGAGAAGAGTAGGGGTTAATTTTTCTCTTGGTTTTGGTGTTCAGCCTGGAAATGTTATTCGAAATACGATCGCCCAGGCTTCCTGCCTTACAAATTGCGACGCCACAGATTTTACATTAGATGCCTCCTCGCTGGTTTTTAATTTTAAAGCGGCGGGAGGAAAAAAAATCCTCAATATTACTGGAAATGCAGAATGGAATATTTCAAAAAATAGTAGTTGGTTAACCTTAAGCCAAAATACAGGAATAGGTGCCACTCAGATTGAATTAGTCGCAGATATTTTTAATGGACCGTTAAATAGAAATGATACCCTGTTTTTGACCGGCGCTGGAAAACTAATTAAAATTGTCGTTAACCAGGAGAAATTTATTGCAGCAGAGTGTCCAACATCCACTATCGGTGTAAATAATACTATTTTTTGTGAAAATGCGAAGGTAAATTTTAATGCAAATACCCAAAATTCAGGAGGGTATAATCTTCAATATGTATGGCAATCCAGGATAGATAGTCTCACTTGGAATACAGTGTCGACAGGTATTGATAGTACCTATTCTTTTATTTCTCAGCCAGGAGGTGATTTTACCTATCGTTTTCTACTGAGTGCCCCAGGATCTGATTGCCCGTTAATTACTTCTACACCAGCTACCGTAAGAGTTATTATTCAACCCCAGGTATCCATAGAAACAACGGATTCAACGACCATTTGTTTAGGAAATGCTGTTACCTTAAAAGAGAAATTGTTCGCACCGTGGACCTCAACATTGCTTCGAAGACAATGGTATAAAAGCGTAAATGGTATCGCCTGGGATAGTTTGCCCGCATCATCAGGAACCATTCTGGTCTTATCGGGAAGTGAACCTACTTCTTCATTTTATCAACTCAGAGTTAGTGTCGATGGACCTTCAGCCTGTCAAACAGCAGTTTCACCAGCATTCAAAGTTGATATTTTAGATACTACATTAGTCAATGTGGTTGCTAACGATTCTTTAATCTGCCAGGGCAAACCGCTTCAAATCATTTCAATTGCTCCAACGGTAGGGAATATTGGATTTGATTATCAATGGCAACAATTGAACAGGCAGACT